>Ga0207655_1000134_pt1 | contig 145016 bp, 140 predicted proteins | sample KBSM44metaG_FD_184398 | JGI IMG/M metagenome (GOLD analysis project Ga0207655, IMG submission 184398) | Miscanthus rhizosphere microbial communities from Kellogg Biological Station, Michigan, USA - KBS M4-4 metaG (SPAdes) (version 2) | ecosystem: Host-associated > Plants > Roots > Rhizosphere...
CAACGACCTTAAGGTGGTTATTGCGGCGGGGCTCACCTCTTCCCATCCCGAACAGAGTAGTTAAGCCCGCCTGCGCAGATGGTACTGCAGTTATGTGGGAGAGTATGTCGTCGCCTTTCTTTAAAAACCCTATCCAATCCGGATAGGGTTTTTTGTTTTATAACATTTTTTAAATGCTGTGTTGCAAAAGCTGTTCTTTATCTAAGAGTGCGTTAGGGATAGAAGCGATATCCTTTTGTGACATTCTAAACTTCTTATTTTCTACAAAAAAAACACTGTCACAAAAGATTTAGTGGACAGCCCAACCCCAAAAGGGAAACACCACAAGTAGAATTACAATAATTTTCAAAACTAGTTTCTGTTAAATAAAAGTCAATTTTGTGTTTTAAATTATCATGAGTTAGCCTTTTAAAATGTGAATCAGTATTTTTGTGTAAATATTATAATTTAAGTATGAAAAAAAGTATTGTATTGTTGACATTGTTTGTTATCTCAAATTTAAGTGCTCAACAGCGCCCTAAGTTGGTTGTAGGTATTGTAGTTGATCAGATGAAAATGGAATATTTATATCGGTTTTCGGATGATTTTTCTCCAAACGGATTTAAGAGATTGATGAATAATGGATATACTTTTCAGAATATGCATTATAATTATATGCCGACTTATACTGCTCCGGGACATGCTTCTATTTATACGGGAACAACTCCTTCGACTCATGGAATTGTAGGTAATGAATGGTTTAGTAGAACTCTTGGTAAAGAAATGTATTGTACTGATGATGCATCTGTAAAAACAGTAGGTGATGGAACTGTTGAAGAAGGCGCAATGTCTCCAAAAAATCTTCAAAGTACAACTATTACGGATGAAGTAAGAATGGCAACTAATTTTCAAGGAAAAGTTATTGGAATGAGTCTTAAAGATCGTGGAGCAATTTTGCCAGCTGGTCATTTTGCGAACTGGGCTTTTTGGTATAGCAAAACGGGTTCTTTTATCTCTAGTACTTTTTATGGAGAAAAATTACCAGAGTGGGTAAATCAATTCAATAGTGAAAAACATTACATGTCTTACATTAATAAGGGATGGGATTTGTATAAGCCTGCTTCTACTTACAATGAGAGTTTACCAGATAACAATCCGTATGAAGGAAAGTTGTACGGAAGTGCTGCTCCGGTTTTCCCATATGATTTAAAAACAATGTATAAGAAGAATGATGCAGGTGTTTTAAGAGCTACTCCTTTTGGGAATGATTTATTAGCAGAATTTGCTAAAAAAGCTATTGAAAAAGAAGAATTGGGTAAAGATAATATTACTGATTTTTTAACAGTTAGTTTCTCTTCTACAGATTACGTTGGACATTTACTTGGTCCACGATCTATGGAGCTTCAGGATACTTATTTGAGATTGGATCAAACTATTGCTGACTTTTTAACTTATTTAGATACAACGGTTGGTAAAGGGAATTATCTTCTATTCTTGACAGCGGATCATGCTGGTGCCGAAAATGTAATCTATCTGAAAGATCACAAATATAATGTTGATAATTATCCTTCAAAAGATGTTAAAAAGAGTTTGCAAGATTTCTCTGTTAGCACATTTGGAGTTGATTTGATTTTAAATTATTCAAATTTCAATATTTTCTTCAATAAACAAATTATTAAGGACAAAGGTTTAGAGCTTGTAAAAGTTAAGCAAGCTTTTAAAGAGTTTTTAATTACGCAGCCACAAGTTAAAAGAGTGTATACTGAAGAAGAAATTTTGGCTAATTCAGGAAACGATTACTATTTAAATTTTGTTGCAAAAGGATATGACGTAACTCAGGATGGTGATATGATAATTATTGATAAGCCAGGAGACATTGAATATTCAACTACAGGAACATCGCACGGAACGCCTTATAGTTATGATACTCATGTGCCGGCTATTTTCTACGGATGGCATATTAAAAAGGGAGAATCATATGATAAGAAAGCAATAACAGAGATTGCTCCAACGATTGCTCAAAAAATTAAAGTTACTTTTCCTAATGGAACCGAAGCAAAAGTATTGCAAGAAGTTTTAGATGAGAAAAATGAAAAAAACGAAAAAAGCGAGAAGAAATAGTTATCTTTTCTTTATTTCATATAAAGTAAAAAACCTGTCATAAAATATGACAGGTTTTTTTATGCTCAAAAAAAGGCCTTTCAATTAAGAAAGACCTTTTAAATGGTGTTTATTTAGTAAGCACTTATTATAATGTTAGCACTATGCGTTTGCTAACACTACTTCTTCATTAAAAGGAAGATTCCAAGCTTCAGCAACTCCTTTGTAAAGAATTTTTCCGTTTGCAATATTTAATCCTTTTTTCAATTCTTCATTTTCATTACAAGCTTTTTCCCATCCTTTGTTAGCTAATTGTACTGCATAAGGTAAAGTAGCATTTGTTAAAGCTAATGTAGAGGTATAAGGTACTGCACCTGGCATGTTAGCCACACAGTAGTGAACGATATCATCAATGATAAAAGTTGGATTTTCGTGAGTTGTAGGAGTACAAGTTTCGATACAACCACCTTGATCAACAGCTACGTCAACAACAACAGTTCCCGGACGCATTAATTTAAGCATATCACGAGTGATTAAGTGAGGTGCTTTTGCTCCTGGAATCAAAACAGCTCCAACGATTAAATCAGCATCTTTAATTGCTCTTGTGATATTATAGTGGTTAGACATTTCTGTGTTTACATTTGCAGGCATGATATCATCTAAATGACGTAAACGAGGCAAGCTTAAATCCATAATAGTTACTTGAGCACCTAAACCAGCAGCCATTTTTGCAGCTTGAGTTCCTACAATTCCTCCACCAAGTACTAATACTTTTGCTGGTGGAACACCTGGTACACCTCCTAAAAGGATTCCTCTTCCTTTTAATGGCTTCTCCAGATATTTTGCTCCTTGTTGAATAGCCATACGACCAGCAACTTCAGACATTGGAACTAATAATGGTAAACTACGATCCGTTTTTTCAACAGTTTCGTATGCTAAACATACAGCACCTTTCTCAAGCATAGCGTGAGTTAATGGCTCAGATGAAGCGAAGTGAAAATAAGTAAATAATAATTGATCTTTTTTGATTAATGGATATTCAGAAGCGATTGGCTCTTTTACCTTGATAATCATCTCAGCAATAGCATAAACTTCTTCAATAGTTCCAAGAACTACGGCACCAGCATTTGCGTATTCGTCATCAGCAAATCCACTTCCTAAACCAGCAGTTGCTTGTACATAAACTGTATGGCCATGTTTTTTCATTTCAGAAACACCGGCTGGAGTTAATGCTACACGATTTTCATTATTCTTAATTTCTTTTGGAACACCTATTATCATTTTGTTATATTTTTTTAGTTTTTTGTAAATTGTTTTACAAATCTACTGATAGAGAATATATTATTGATATTGGCTTATTAAATAAGAAAATATTATTTTATTTCATACTTTTACAGAAAATTATTCTTTTTAAGATCAGTTTTACTTCCTTAAAAAGAAAAAATGACTAAATTTTAGTACTCATAGAAAACGTTTTCGTTATGGCTTTAGATGAAATAGACAAAAAAATCTTACGACTTTTACAGGAAAATGCGCACTACACTTTAAAAGACATCGCAAACAAGATTAATTTATCGTTAACACCTGTTCATGATCGTGTTAAACGTCTTGAAAAAGAGGGTGTTATAGAGAAATACGTTTCGATTTTAAATAAGAAGAAATTAGGTAATAATCTGACCGTTTATTGTCAGGTTACATTAACAAAACAGACTTACGATACGTCTGAAGGATTTAATCAGTCGATTTTGAATTTACCAGAAGTTGTTGAGTGTAATTATGTTTCAGGAAATTTTGATTACATGCTCAAAATTATCATTCCGGATATGGAAAGTTACCACCATTTTCATCAAAAAAAACTATCAATTCTTCCTGAAGTCTCTCTTATCAATACCGTTTTTGTTATTTCAGAAGTTAAAAGCACAACCGTTTTACCAATTTAAAGCTTAATTTTCTATCATAGAGATATATAAAAGGTTAAGCTTAATGAAACTTAATATCTTAATGGTGAAAATATTTTTTTTAAAAACAAAAAACCACCAAGAGAACTTGATGGTTTTAAGAATAGTTGGTTTTGGTTTTATATTAATAGTAAGTATAACGTCTTACTTTGGCAATATACTTTGCTAAACGAATTACTTGATGACTATAGCCATATTCGTTATCGTACCAGATGTAAAGCACAATATTTTTTCCGTCTTTAGAAACAATTGTAGCATTACTATCATAAATTGAAGGAGCAGAAGTTCCAACAATATCAGAGGAAACTAATTCATTATTCAATGAATATTTAATTTGTTCTACCAATTCGCCTTCAAGGGCATATTTTTTCATGATTTTATTAATTGCAGGAATTGAAGTTGCTTTTTTAACTTCTAAATTCAAGACAACTAAAGATCCATTCGGAACAGGAACACGAATAGCATTCGAAGTTAACTTTCCTTCTAAAGACGGTAAAGCTTTAGCAACCGCACTTCCGGCACCAGTTTCAGTAATTACCATATTTAAAGCCGCTGCTCTGCCACGACGATATTTTTTATGCATATTATCAACCAAGTTTTGGTCATTTGTATAGGCATGTATCGTTTCTAAATGACCTTTGACAACACCTAAAGTATCTTCAATTGCTTTTAAAACTGGTGTAATAGCATTTGTAGTGCATGAAGCTGCTGAGAAAATATCAATTTCGTCAGGATTATATTCATTATGATTTACACCATGTACAATATTTGGAATCCCTTTTCCGGGAGCAGTCAATAAAACTTTGCTAACACCTTGTGATGTTAAATGTCTTTTTAGAGCTTCTTCAGTAGTAAAAGCTCCCGTATTATCAATAACTAAAGCGTCATTGATTCCGTATTGTGTATAGTCAATTTCTTCTGGAGAGTTTGCTGTGATGATATGAACAGTTGTTCCGTTAATAATCAAAGCATTATTTTTTGGGTCAGCAATTACAGATCCTTGAAAATCACCGTGAATAGAGTCGTATCGCAATAGAGAAGCTCGTTTCTCTAAACTTGATGCGTCATTTTTATCGCGTAAAACAATTGCTCTCAAACGCAATTGATTTCCTTTTCCGGTTTTAGACATTAGCTCTCTTGCTAATATACGTCCAATTCTGCCAAAGCCATATAAAACAACATCTTTAGGTTGAATTTCTTCAGATGTTTTGGCTTTTTTTAGTTTATCCAAAACAAAATATCTTGCATCTGGATATTTTTCATCTTCTAAACGATATTCATAAGTAAGTTTTCCAAGGTCTAATTTTGCAGGAGGAAGATCTAGCGAAAGAACAACTCTTGCAATTTCAACCGAGTCAAAAATAGTAATTGGTTTACCTACAAATTCGCCTGCGTATTGATGTAAATTAATAATATCGCTGACATTTTTATCCAATAATTGATTTTTGAATAAAACCATTTCTATGGATTTATCATACCATAAATCGCTTATGATTTTGATTAATTCGACACCAGCTCTTCTTCGGTCGACTTGTAATGATACCTCTTTTTGGTACAACGTTTTTTTGCTCATAATTGATTAAATTGAAAAAAGAAAAACACAAATATTTTTTAATTTTGCGCAAAAGTATCCATTTCAATCGATTTCGTAAACAATTTTGTGATTTATTTTTGAAAATAAAAAAGCCATCTTAATAATAAGATGGCTTATTTTTAGTTTTCAGTCTCGGTCTGAGTTATCAGTTTTTTGCGACTGTAAACTGTGAAGAAATACTGTGACTGGAAACTTTGATTAAATGATAATTCTAAGAATTTCTCCGTTTTTATTTATCATTTCAAGACGTACACTTTGTCCTTCGTCTTTTTTACTTAAAAGTTTAGAAACAGTTTCAATATTTGTTGCTTTTACATTGTCAATGCTCAAAATAATATTGCCTTGTAATTCGTTTTGATACTGCATAAGATTTTCATTATTGATGTTTTTAATTTTTACACCATAATCAATTCTGAATTTCTTTTTATCAGAAGCATCGATATTTTCTAATTCGATTCCTTTGAATTCCGTACTGTAAAATTCATTTTTGCTTAATGTTACAGGAACAGATTTCGTTTTTCCGTCTTTTATATAAGTTACCTTAACAACATCATTAGGACGTTTTGTATTAATGTAACCCGAAAGATCAGCATAAGTAGCAATATTCTGTTCATCAAGTTTTACAATAATATCACCTTTTGCAAGACCCGCTTTTTCGGCACCTGAATTTTTAGAAACTTTACTAATATAAAAACCTTGTGTTTCAGCAATACCTAATTCTTTTGAAGCAGTACTGTTTAGTTCGCCGCCTTCAACACCCAAAATTCCTCTTTGAACATTACCAAATTCCATGATATCCTCGATTATTTTTCGTGCAATATTAGAAGGAACCGCAAAAGAATATCCAACATAAGAACCAGTCATTGACGAAATCATGGTATTAATACCAATCAATTCTCCTCTTGTATTTACTAAAGCACCACCACTATTTCCAGGGTTTACAGCAGCATCAGTTTGAATAAATGACTGAATTCCTTTCGCATCTAAATTTCTGGCTTTCGCCGAAACAATTCCGGCAGTTACTGTCGAAGTCAAATTGTACGGATTACCAACTGCCAAAACCCATTCACCAACTTTTACATTATCAGAATTAGCAAAAGCAGTATAAGGCAATTTTTCGTCTGCATTAATTTTTAGTAACGCAATATCCATTTTAGAATCCGTACCAATAAGTTTTGCAGGATATGATTTTTTATTATTTAACGTAATTTCGATTTCTGTCGCATCCTTAATTACGTGATTATTCGTCACAATATATCCGTCCTCAGAAATGATTACTCCTGATCCGGTACCAACTTGCTCTTGTTGTTGTCCGCCTCCATAACCATAGAAAAATTCCATCATAGGATTAGTAACTGTTCGTCGCGAAACATTTTTTACGTGAACAACAGTATGAACAGTCTTATCTGCGGCAGCTGTAAAATCGACGGTTTCGGCAGCTAAACCAACATTTTTTCCAAAAGAATCGGGGGCAAGAGTAACAACAGAATTTCCTCTTCCAAAAAAAGAATTGTTGCTCTCAAATAATAACTTGTAAGCACCAAGGGTAGTAGCACCGCTAAGGAGCGAAACTAAAAATAAGGTTGAAAATCTTTTCATAATTACTATTTATGTTTAGGTTATTTTAAGTAAAAATATATCAAAAAAAAGCTGTTGTAAAGTGGTTTAACGCTCTTTAACATTGATTAACATTTCATTAATTATTTGTTCGTACTTTTGCGTTACTAATGTAAAAAAAATGCAAATAGAATTTTATAAATATCAAGGTACCGGTAACGATTTTGTAATGATTGATAACCGTTCAAATTTCTTTCCAAAAGAAGACATTAAATTAATTGAACGTCTCTGTGACAGACGTTTTGGTATTGGAGCTGACGGACTTATTTTGTTAGAAAATGACTCCGAAACTGACTTCAAAATGGTCTATTATAATTCAGATGGAAACCAAAGTTCGATGTGCGGAAACGGTGGTCGTTGTCTTGTAGCTTTCGCTAATCAATTGGGAGTTATCGAGAACAAAACAACCTTTATTGCGACAGATGGTTTGCATCATGCATCTGTAGGAGACGATGCAATAATTTCGTTACAAATGATCGATGTTGATGAAGTACAAAAGAAAGATTCATACACATTTTTAAATACCGGTTCTCCACATCATGTTCAGATTGTTGAAGATTTAGAACATTATAATGTAAAAGACAATGGCGCTGCAATTCGTTATGGTGAATTATATGGAGAAAAAGGAAGCAACGTTAATTTCGTAAAGAAAATTGACGACAGTACTTTTTCGCTTCGTACTTACGAAAGAGGCGTAGAAGACGAAACTCTAGCTTGCGGAACTGGCGCAACAGCAGTTGCAATTGCAATGAATGCGATTGGAGAAACTGATAAAACTTCAATTAATTTAAATGTTGAAGGCGGAAAACTTGTAGTTTCTTTTGATAAAATTGGAGATCATTTTACGAATGTTTTCTTGACCGGACCAGCAAAATTTGTTTTTAAAGGAACAATTGAAATCTAATAAGTAATGTCAGTCTGAGCGGAGTCGAAGACAAATTCCAAATTTCAAGAAGAATAATCTAAAAGCATCAATCTAAAATCTGAAATAAAATTAATGATTACACTCAAAGGAGAAAATATTTACTTGCGTGCTTTAGAACCTAATGATTTAGAGTTTGTTTATGCAATGGAAAATGACGAAAGTATTTGGGAAGTTAGTAATACTCAAACACCTTATAGTCGTTTTTTAGTTAGGCAATATCTCGAAAATGCGCAGCAGGATATTTATGAGGCTAAACAACTGCGTTTGGCAATTTGTCAGGATGTAGATTTTCCAGCTATCGGATTGATTGATTTATTTGAGTTTGATCCTAAAAATAACAAGGCAGGAATTGGAATTGTTATCCAAAAAGAAGAGAATAAAAGGCAAAATGTAGGTTCTGAGGCATTAGAACTTTTAATCAAGTACTCTTTTCATAATTTAAATTTACATCAATTGTATGCAAATATTGCTGTAGGAAATGTAGCAAGTATAGCTCTTTTTACTAAATTTGGCTTTGAGAAAATAGGAATTAAAAAAGATTGGATTTTGCTAAATAACCACTATCAAGACGAAGCAATGTTTCAATTAATTAACAAACAAATTTAAAATTTACACTTTGAGCCTAAAAAAAATAATCACAATAACTGCTGTAGCCGTAATTTCAGCCTTAATGATTTACGGATTTGTTTTAATTAGTCAAATTTTCAGCGCCAATACTAAATTCGAAGAAAAAGAATTATATGTATACGTTCCAACAGGAGCTAATTATACTGATGTAAAAAAGATATTAGAACCATATATCAAGAACTTCGATAATTTTGAAATGGTTGCTAATAAAAGAAGTTATCCTGAAAATGTAAAATCAGGTCGTTTCTTGCTTAAAAAAGACATGAATAATATCGATTTGGTTCGTGCAATGCGTTCAAATGTTCCTGTAAAATTAGCTTTTAATAATCAGGAGCGTTTAGAGAATTTTGCCGGAAGAGTTGGTTCTGAGATCGAAGCAGATAGTTTATCATTAATGAAAGCCTTTAAAGATTCAACTTTCTTAGCGACTAATGGTTTCAATGAAGACAATGTTTTTGCGATGTTTATTCCAAATACATATGAGATTTATTGGAATACTTCAGCAGAGAAATTCCGCGATAAAATGATCAAGGAATACCATAATTTCTGGACTGCAGAAAGAATCGAAAAAGCCAAAAAACAAGGATTAACACCTGTTCAGGCTACAATCTTAGCTTCGATTGTTCATAAAGAATCTGTAAAGAAAGACGAAAGACCTCGAATTGCAGGAGTTTATTTGAATCGTTTGCGTTTAGAAATGCCTTTACAAGCAGATCCAACCGTTATTTATGCTTTAAAACTTAGAGACAACAACTTTGATCAGGTTATAAAAAGAGTTTTTTATAATGATTTAATTATGAAGTCTCCATATAACACTTACGTGAATGTTGGACTTCCTCCTGGGCCAATTGCAATGCCAGATATTACAGCTCTTGAAGCAGTTTTAAATCCAGAAAAGAACGATTATATCTATTTCTGTGCTAGTGTTGAGCGTTTCGGATATCACGAATTCGCTTCTACATTAGCAGAGCATAATGTAAATGCAAAGAAATATTCAGATTGGATAGCTAGTCAAGGTGTAACAAGATAGTTTTCTTGTCCTAAAAAATAAATAAAAACCGAAGTTTAAAAGCTTCGGTTTTTTTATGAGTTTTAATTAATGATTTCGACGCGAAAATATAGAATGGAAGGGAATGTTAAAAATGAATCATACATCTGTGAATTTCTAATTTTTGAGATGGTTTTTGGAGTTTATAAATAAAAAAGAAACACAACAGTATTCTCTTTTTGTTTTATTCACAAAAGCATAAAATTTGAGTAACGTAAATTTTACTTTTGCTATCGTTTGTTAAATAATTGCATTAAAATAATATTTGTTATTCATAATTTACAGTAAAAACGTGTAGGTTTTATCTTTCTATTTTAACAAATTTGATAAAAAAATGATAAAAATGACATTTTTAGAATTTATTTTTTGACGATTTTGAAGCAAAATATTAGTCTTGCCCGAACGCTCGAAAACTGCATCATTAAAGGGATTGGAGGGGATATTCGTAATTTTAAAATTTCGTAAATATTTGATAATCAGCATTGTTTTGTATTTATTATCTTTGCACCGTAGAAATTTCAAGAGGGTGACAGCGTTTTGAAGAAAAACAATTTATGATAAAGAAATGGTATTTTTATGCGAGTTTGATCGTTATTATTACATTTTTAAGTTTGGGTTTTAAACCCTTTAATCTAGAAACCAAACCTTGGTTTTTAATAGAAAAAACAGATGGATCTGAATACTTATTTCCATCGCTGGAAGAGGATGATTATCCTACTTTGCACAAGTTAAATGTCCCATTTACAGGAAAACGTCTTATAGGTTTTAAAGAAGCAGTTGCCTTTAAAGAATCACAAGGAAAATACCGATTGGTAAATTCACTTGGTTACATGGGAAAATATCAATTTGGAACCCAAGCATTAAGGTCAATTGGTGTTCAAAATAAGAAAGCCTTTTTAAAAGATCCGGCCTTACAAGAAAAAGCATTTATTGCGTTGTTGTCCAAAAACAAATGGATTTTACGTAATGAAATTGAAAGGTATGAAGGAAAAATTGTCAATGGTATTGCAATTACCGAATCCGGAATTTTAGCCGCAGCACATCTTGGAGGCGCAGGTTCAGTTAAAAACTTTTTCAAAAACAAAGGAAACAGGCATTTTAGAGATGCTTACGGAACTTCTTTGAAAAGTTATCTGAAAGCCTTTGGTGGTTATGATCTTTCTTATATTGAAGCAGATAGTAATGCTACAATACACGATTAAACATCAAACAAAAGCAAAAAAAATCCCGATAAATTCGGGATTTTTTTATGTTTATTAGTCAATTAAGATTTCCAGAATTTTAATTGCCGCTTCACTAATTTTAGTTCCTGGACCAAAAACAGCTACAGCACCGGCATCAAATAGAAATTGATAGTCTTGCGCCGGAATTACACCGCCAACAATTACCATAATATCTTCGCGACCATGTTTTTTAAGTTCTTCAATAACTTGCGGCACCAATGTTTTATGTCCTGCGGCCAAAGATGAAACGCCTAATATATGTACGTCATTTTCTACCGCTTGTTTAGCAGCTTCTGCCGGAGTTTGAAATAGAGGACCAATATCTACATCAAAACCAACATCTGCATATCCTGTGGCAACCACTTTTGCGCCACGATCATGTCCGTCTTGTCCCATTTTGGCAATCATGATTCTCGGACGTCTACCTTCTTGTTTTGCAAAGGCATCAGCTAATTGTTTTGCCTTTTCAAAATTTTCGTCATTTTTTATTGCTGCACTATACACACCGCTAAAGGATTTAATTTGCGCCTTGAATCTCCCAAAAATACTTTCCAGAGCATCGCTAATTTCTCCTAAAGTCGCTCTGTTTCGAGCAGCTTCAATAGCAATTTCCAATAAGTTTCCTTGTCCGGTTTTTGCACAAAGTATTAATTTTTCCAGTGATTGATTTACTTTTTCAGTATCTCTTGTTGCTTTTATTTCTTGAAGCCTTTCTACTTGTTGCTTACGAACCATTTGGTTGTCAACATTCAAAATATGTAACGGATCTTCTTTTTCTAATCTAAATTGATTTACACCCACAATGATATCCTGACCACTATCGATTCGGGCTTGTTTTCTTGCAGCCGCTTCTTCAATTCTTAATTTTGGAATTCCTGCTTCGATAGCTTTTGTCATTCCGCCTAGTTCTTCGACTTCTTCGATTAGTTTCCAGGTGCTTTTTAGAATTTCATTCGTCAAACTTTCTACATAATAACTTCCTCCCCAAGGGTCAACCGTTTTAGTGATTTTAGTTTCTTCCTGGAGAAAGATCTGAGTATTACGCGCAATTCTTGCCGAAAAGTCTGTTGGCAAAGCAATAGCTTCATCAAGTGCATTAGTATGTAAAGATTGCGTTCCTCCAAAAGCTGCAGCAGTTGCTTCGATACAAGTTCTGGCTACATTGTTAAAAGGATCTTGTTCCGTTAAACTCCAGCCACTAGTTTGGCAATGTGTTCTTAAAGCTAAAGATTTATCGCTTTTAGGATTAAATTGCTGTACTAATTTTGCCCAAATCATTCTTCCGGCACGCATTTTAGCGATTTCCATAAAATGATTCATTCCAATTGCCCAAAAGAAAGAAAGGCGAGGAGCAAACTCGTCAATAGTCATTCCTGTAGAAAGTCCGGTTCTAATGTATTCTAAACCATCTGCCAAAGTATAAGCCAATTCAATATCAGCAGTTGCTCCGGCTTCCTGCATATGATATCCTGAAATCGAGATAGAATTGAATTTCGGCATTTTCTTGCTCGTAAATTCAAAAATATCTGCAATGATTTTCATCGAAGGAGTTGGAGGATAAATATAAGTATTACGAACCATGAACTCTTTCAGGATATCATTTTGGATTGTTCCTGAGAGTTTTCCAATGGCAACACCTTGTTCTTCAGCTGCAACAATATAAAATGCCATGATAGGTAAAACTGCACCATTCATAGTCATCGAAACAGACATTTCGTCTAATGGAATCTGATTGAACAATACTTTCATGTCTTCAACAGAATCTATTGCAACACCAGCTTTTCCAACATCTCCAACAACTCTTTCATGATCAGAATCATAACCGCGATGTGTTGGTAAATCAAAAGCAATTGAAAGTCCTTTTTGTCCCGCAGCTAAATTTCGTCTGTAAAAAGCGTTACTTTCTTCTGCGGTCGAAAATCCTGCATATTGGCGAATTGTCCACGGACGTCTTACGTACATTGTAGCATAAGGTCCGCGTAGGTTTGGTGCAAATCCCGCGCCAAACTCAAGAAACTCCAAATCCTCAATATCTTTTTCAGAATAGGTTTCTTTTAGTTCGATTCCTTCAGCTGTAAAAAAGTTTTGAGTTGTAGGTTCAGAGCTATGTCTAAGTTCATCTGACTTATCACTTTTAACTTCTAACTTAATATGTTTAAGGTCTTTTCTTATCATTGAAATACTCTTTTGAGTAGGTTTATTAATTACTTTAAAAAAGGATTATTCTAATTCTAAACGTTCCTGTTCCAGTTTTTCGGCTAATCTTTTTTCTATTATTGGTGTAATTAATGTTTTTCTTGGTTTTATTTTTACAAAAGGAAACAGCTCTAAATCATGTTTCATTTTGTCGTCTTTATTAGGATATTTATTCGTTCCTAACAAAACTTCTTTTTTAGAATCAAAAAGGTCTTGTTCTTTAGTGGAACTTTCCTGAATCTTCTTTTTGATAGTTCCATCGTTCAAAAGTTTCAAGAATCCGCCGCTGGCTTCAATATCTTTAAATAAAGTCAAACTTTTTTCGGCCAATTGTGCAGTCAAAGTTTCAATATAATAACTTCCGTCAGCAGGATTATTTACTTTATCAAAATAACTTTCGTGTTTTAAAACCAATAATTGATTTCGGGCAATTCGATCACCAAATTCATTGTCTTTATGGTACAAAGAATCATAAGGTAAGTTGGCAACGGCGTCTGCACCACCTAAAATTGCCGACATGCATTCGGTTGTTGTACGAAGCATGTTTACGTTGTAATCGTAAATTGTTTTATTTCGTTTGGTTGGCGTTACCAAAAAGTGACATTCTATATCAGGATTATATTCTGAAGCTATTAATTTGAAAAGCATTCGTAAAGCACGAAGTTTTGCAATTTCAAAGAAATAATTAGTTCCAACTGAAATTTGAAAAACAATTGGTTGTATAATATTTGGTAAACGATTCAGATATTCGTTTGCGTGTGCCAAACTATAAGCAATTTGTTGCGTGATATTGGCGCCTGCATTTTGGTACAATCCTAAATCTACGCTTAATAACGAAAGATTTGTAGTTGCTTTTGAAATATTTTCAAGCGTTTCAAAATTACTTTTATCAGATGTGGTAAACCAATTTCCTTCTCTTGCAAAATGACCAATTGGATCGATATTACAATAAAAAACAGCTTTTTTCTGAATTGAAATTGTGTCTAATAATTTTACGAAATCGATTGAAATAAAATTCAAATTAAAGTAAACAGTTCTGTTTTCTAAAGGAAGAGTTTCTAATAATTTTTGAATATCGATTTTTTCGTTTTCTATAGTAAAACGTAAACTTTCTGCACCTCTTTCAATAGTGTTTATAGCTCTTTGAATCGATTTTTCGATATCGTATACAAAGATGTTTTGACAAATTTTGAAATTTGAAGCATTGGTTTTTACGGGTGCTGATTTCGAAAATTCGTCGATATGATAAAAAGGTTTTACCTGAATATCTTCTGGAGAGTTCCAGATTACGGTTTCGTTATAATCAGCGCCATCTAATTCAAACTGAATTTTTTGTTTCCATTGTTTGGATGAAATCGGATTAAAATCGTCGAACAGGGTAGTAGCCATTGGGTGCTTTTTTCTGATTATTCTTTAGTATCTTGAATGGTGTCTCCTTCAAATTGTATGATGTAAATATCTTCGCTGTCTTTTTTCATAAAGTACTTTTCGCGAGCATATTTTTCTATTTGTTCAGGATTTTTAAGTTGCTTGATCTGTTCCTGATCTTTTTTTATCTCGTCCTGATAGTATTTTTTATTGTCTTGTAATTCGTTAATCTGTCCGTCCAGAAAACGATGATCAAAATAAGAGTAATTGTCTAAAAATAACATCCAGACCACGAAAAAGAGTAAAACCCAAACGTATTTATTGCTCATTAATTTGAACCAGCGCTTGTCTTTATATGGATTTTTTAGTTTCATTTTCTCTTTAACAGATTACTTCTTATAAATTCGATTGGTGTTCTAGCCCCGATAGAAGTGAAAATACTTTTGTGCCGGGGTTCGGCACAAAAGATTGAAACGGATAGCGGGAAATAGCTCCTTATTTTAATGCAATAAATTTACGATAAAAATTATGAAATTCGTTGATTAATTACAGCACGAACTACATCAATTGCTACGGTATTGTATTTGTCGTTTGGAATTATAATATCGGCAAATGCTTTAGATGGTTCGATAAATTGCTCGTGCATAGGCTTTAAAGTGTTTTGATAACGGGTTAAAACCTCGTCGATATCACGTCCGCGTTCTGAAATATCTCTTTTTAAACGGCGAATTAATCTTTCGTCAGAATCTGCGTGAACAAATACTTTGATGTCGCAAAGATCACGTAACTCCGGATTTGTCAAAATTAAAATCCCTTCAACAATCATAACTTTTCTTGGATGTGTTGATACAGTATCGTCAGTTCTGTTGTGTTGTATGAAAGAATATACCGGCTGATCGATTGTTTCTCCGGCTTTTAATGCTTTTAGATGTTTAACCAATAATTCAAAATCAATGGCACGCGGATGATCGAAATTAATTAATGCTCTTTCGTCAAACGATAAATTATCAGTTTGCTTATAATACGAATCCTGAGAAATTACGCCAACTTCAGTGTCTGGTAATTCGTTCATGATTTGGTGTACTACTGTCGTTTTTCCACTTCCTGTTCCTCCTGCAAGTCCAATAATGAGCATATATTTTTTGTTTGATATTTGTTTGGCAAAAATAATAATTTAAGTGGATTGTCTAAATATATTATGAATTTAAACCATATAAGTGAAAGAAGTAAATTTAAGCAAACAGATATTTAAACAATTTATTACTTCATTGAACTTATATTACTTATATGGTGAAAAACATAAAAAAAATCCCGAAAGTAGAGCCTTCGGGATTTAGTGCAATCAGTATAGTTTTAATAATAAAATATTCTGAATTTAGTAAGCACGTAAAATTATTTATTCTTTTTTGCTTTTATCATCATTTCAAGCTGATCCCAAAGTTCTTCCGGAATTGCTTCAAGTAAATTAAATTGTCCTGCACCTTTTAACCATTCACCACCATCGATTGTGATAACATCACCATTTACATAAGCTGAAAAATCAGAAACTAAATAAGCGGCTAAATTTGCCAATTCCTGATGATCACCAACACGTTTCAAAGGCACTTTTTTGGCCATATCAAATTTTTCGGCAAGATCTCCAGGTAATAATCTGTCCCATGCACCTTTTGTAGGGAATGGTCCCGGAGCAATTGCGTTAGAACGAATTCCGTATTTTGCCCACTCTACTGCTAAACTACGCGTCATTGCAAGAACTCCGGCTTTTGCAGTAGCACTTGGTACTACATATGCAGATCCTGTCCATGCATAAGTGGTAACAATATTTAAAATCGTTGCCGATGTTTGTTTAGTGTCAATCCAGTGTTTTCCAAAAGCCAGCGTACAGTTTTTTGAACCTTTTAATACGATATCTATAACAGTATCAAATGCATTTGCAGATAAACGCTCTGTAGGAGAAATAAAATTTCCTGCGGCATTGTTCAAAAGAACATCAACTTTTCCGAAAGTTTTTAAAACTTCCTGAAGCATATTTTCTACTTCTTCATAATGACGAACATCACATTGAAGCGGCAAACATTTTCCTCCGGTTTCAGTTTCAAGTTCCGTGGCAGTATTTTTAAGCTTTTCTAAATCTCTTGAAGTAATCGCTACCTGAGCTCCTAATTCTAAGAAGTATTTGGTCATAGCTTTTCCTAAACCACTTCCGCCACCTGTAACAACAATGACCTTACCTTTTAAAGCGTCATCTCTTAACATTTTATCTGTATAGCTCATATTTTTTTTTCTTTTGATTACAATATTAAATAAATAAATAGGATGCACGCATAATAATGTTATAAAATTTTAATAAACTTTATATATTACCTAATTTTTTTGCTGCAGATTCTAAAGTGAAATTATCTTTAGCGAAGCAAAAACGTATTAATTTTTGATCTTTATGGTCAGAATAGAAGGTAGAAATAGGAATTGCAGCAACGCCATGATCTGTAATTAGTTTTTTGCAAAAAGTCACATCGTCGTCATCTGAAATATTAGCATAAGAAGCAACCTGAAAATAAGTTCCTTCACATGGTTTTAATTCAAATCGGCTATTTTGAAGCAATTTTTGAAAATAATCTCGTTTTTCCTGATAGAATTTTCCAAGTAAATTTACATCAACAACATCCAAATATTGACTTATTGCAGCTTGCGAAATACTATTGACGCTAAAAACCAGAAACTGATGTACCTTTTTGATTTCTTTCATTAAATGTTCCGGTGCCACAGTATAACCAATTTTCCAACCGGTGATATGAAATGATTTTCCAAAAGAAGAAACCATAATACAACGATCTAAAAGAAAGTTTTTAGTGTGTGCCGAAATATGTTTTTCTTCGAAAGTAATGAATTCATAAACTTCATCCGATAAAACCAGAATGTTTGGGAATTTTGAAAGTAATTTTTCCAGTTGAAGAAAATCGTCTTCTGTTAGAATTTTTCCAGTAGGATTATGCGGATTATTGATGATAATCATCTTGGTTTTTGCTGAACAGGCTTTTTCGATGGTTTCCCAATTAGGAGTATAATCATCGTTTAGGGCAACACGAACGGGTTTTGCATTGCACAATAAAACAGGAGATTCATAAGAATCATAACTTGGATCCAGAATAATAACTTCATCATCCGTTTTAACTAAAGCTAGAATCGTAGTAAAAATTCCCTGAGTTGCACCCGCAGTAACCAAAATTTCTGTTTCAGGATTAATAGTTCTATTATAAGAGCTCTGAACTAATTTTGCAATTTGATTCATCAAAGGCGGAAAACCTGCCATTGGTGTATATTGATGTACGTTTTCTTTGGATAATCTTGCAATAATATCTGTAAGTCTTTCGTCAACGGGGAAATTTGGAAATCCTTGCGAAAGATTGATCGCATTATATTCGGTTGCCATTTTAGACATTACCGTAAAAATACTTGTGGTTATGTGCGGTAATTTACTCATGATAAAGTTTGATTAGGGAAAACTTGTGAGTACAATATAAGGCAAATTTTATTTTTTTGAGTAATTACTTTAAGAAATTATTTATAGAAATCGGTAATGAATATAAAGTTCTAACCACATTGTTATTTTGTTTTCCAGGGATCCAATTTGGAGAAGTCTTTAAAACACGAATAGCTTCAGCGCCAGTTCCAGAACCAATATCTCTTAATACTTTAATATCGCTTAAAGAACCATCTTTTTCTATTATAAAAGTTAGATATACGTTTCCTTTAATTGTTTTATCTTTTGGGTTTTTATAATTTTCTTTAATGAATTTATCGAGTACTTGCTGTCCTCCGGGAAATTCTGGTTTTATTTCTATATCTAGAGGGTTATAAATTTCATTTCCATCCTTATTAATAGCTTCAGTTTGTGCTTTTGGAGTTTTGCAAATTTTCATGTTTTCCTTTTGAGAAAATGTTTTTTGAACAGCAAAAATTAAAATTAGCATCAAAAAGTTTTTCATAATAATGATCGGACTTAAGTTTTTACATTTTATGAATAATGAAAATCGTTGGTCGATTATGCAAATCAACTTTCAATTTTTTCCAGTCAGAAACTCGCATTGTTTTAATAAATTCCGTTGGCAATGTAATATCAGTTGCAATACAAAGATGAGTCGAAGGATTTACGATTTGCAAAATATCTTCAACTAATTTATTGTTTCTGTATGGAGTTTCAATAAAAATCTGAGATTGATTCTTATCCTGAGATAATTTCTCAAAATGTTTCAATGCCGATTTTTTCTCGTCTTTATCGATAGGTAAATATCCGTTGAAGGTAAAACTCTGACCATTCATTCCGGAAGCCATCATTGCTAATAATATAGAAGAAGGTCCAACCAAAGGAACTACCTGAATTCCTTTTTCATGTGCCAATTTTACGATAACAGCACCAGGATCAGCAACACCGGGACAACCGGCTTCACTCATTAATCCAACATTTTTTCCTTCTAACAAAGGTTTTATGAAATCTAAATGCTCGCTTGGTTCTGTACGTTTATTAAGTGTGAAAAGTATAAGTTCTGATTGTTTTTTCTCAGGAGAAACAGCTTTTATGGATTTTCTGGCTGTTTTTTCGTTTTCAACAATATAATGATCTATGAAATCAATGCTTCTTTTTACGGTTTGTGGCAAAACATCCATTGGATCACTTTCGCCCATTGTAGTTGGAATTAAATATAATTTTCCTAGAAGTTTCATGTGGCGTTTTTTTATAGTTTGTAAAACGAATTTTATAAAAATAGAAATTTCTTTTCATAATTCTCTTAAAAGGAAAAATGAAAAGAATTAATTATGAATGTTTTTCGATGAGTTTTTTGGCAATTATATCGGTTACTTCGTCCAACATTTGATATACATTGTCAAAACCATTAGCAACACCAAAGTATGGATCTGGAACATCTACATTTTCATCTGGAAACAATTCGTTTAGAATAAGATGAACTTTGTTTTTGTGTTCTTCTGTTTTTGCAAGGTGAATTACGTCACGATAATTAGAATTATCCATGACATAGATATAATCAAAATCTTCAAAATCTGAAGTTTGAAATTGTCTTCCTTTTTGATTTTGAATGTTTATGCCGTTTTTTGTGGCAACAGCAATAGAACGTTTGTCTGGTGAATGACCTACGTGCCAGGATCCGGTTCCTGCAGAATCAACTACAAAAGTGTTGTTTGGTAATTTTGAGGCTAAAATTCCTTCGGCTAAAGGCGATCTGCAAATATTGCCCAAACAAACCATTAAAACTTTTACTGGCATGATTCGCGTTTATAGCGTTAATTTTTTATTGATGTCTTCGACAAATTTCTTGAATTGTTTGTCTGTAGAAACTAGATTGTCAACGGTTTTACAAGCATGTAATACGGTTGCGTGATCACGATCTCCAATTTGTGAACCAATGTTTGCCAAAGAAGCTTTGGTGAATTTCTTTGCAAAAAACATAGCCAATTGTCTCGCTTGAACAACGTGCCTTTTTCTGGTTTTTGATTGAAGTGTTTCAATATCCAACTGAAAATAATCAGACACAATTTTTTGAATATAATCGATAGAGATTTCTCTCTTTACGTTTTTAACAAATTTCTCTACAACGCTTTTCGCTAATTCAATTGTAACTTCTTTTTTATTGAAAGAAGATTGTGCGATTAACGAAATAATTGCGCCTTCAAGCTCTCTAACGTTAGATTTAATGTTACGGGCAACATATTCAATAATGTCTTCCGGCATTTCAACACCATCACGATATAAGATGTTTTTTAAGATCGAAATTCTGGTTTCATAATCTGGTTGATGTAATTCAGCGGATAATCCCCATTTAAAACGAGATAATAAACGTTGTTCGATATCTTGCATGTCAACAGGAGCTTTGTCCGAAGTCAAAATTACCTGTTTTCCGTTTTGGTGCAAATAGTTGAAAATATGGAAAAACACGTCTTGAGTTCCTGATTTTCCAGATAAAAACTGAACATCATCAATAATCAAAACGTCGATTAATTGGTAAAAGTGAATGAAATCATTACGATTATTCTTTTTTACCGAATCAATATATTGTTGTGTGAAAATTTCGGCAGAAATATATAAAACCGTTTTTTCAGGATATTTGTCTTTTACTTCAACACCTATAGCGTGTGCTAAGTGTGTTTTTCCTAAACCAACTCCACCAAAAATCAATAACGGATTAAATGATGTTCCTCCAGGTTTATTGGCTACAGCCATACCTGCAGAACGAGCCAAACGGTTTGAGTCTCCTTCTAAGAAATTGTCAAAACTGTAATTTGCATTTAATTGCGATTCAATTTTAAGATTTCTAATTCCGGGAATTACAAACGGATTTTTAAGTTCAGGATTTAAGTTTTTAAACGGAGCATCAACCTCTTGCGGTTTCATTGGCACTCTGTTGGCACTTGGCAACTGTTCGGTAAACGGTTGTTTATTACCATAAGTGTTCTCCATTTTAATTTTATAGAGTAACTTTGCGTTTTTTCCCAGTTCTTTGGTAAGCGCAACTTTCAATAATTTTACGTAATGTTCTTCTAGCCATTCGTAGAAAAATTTACTTGGTACTTGAATATATAACGCGTTGTCGGTTAGCTCAACTGATTTGATTGGTTCGAACCAAGTTTTGTATGCTTGATCTTGAATATTGTCCTTTATAAAAGACAAACAGTTTTCCCATACCGATTGAGCAGTTTTAGTCATAGATTCAGATAAATTTTATATTATTGATAAAGATTCTCCTAATAAAAAAGGAGCAATTTTATTCCGTATTTCGGGATAACAAATATGTGAACAAATTTCTGTAAAAAAAAATATTTTGCTCTCTAATTTTATAAAAAAAAGTTGTAAGTAAACTTTTAGAAATTAATTTTTTTTAATCGATATATAATGAAAAATCATCAAACGCAAGTGCGTGTTCGTTACTCAGAAACTGACCAAATGGGAGTCGTTTATCACGGAAATTATGTTCCATATTTTGAGATAGGACGCGTGGAATGGCTTAGAGATAAAGGGGTTTCGTATAAAAGTATGGAAGAAAGCGGAATCGGATTGCCAATTGTTTCTATGCAAATAAATTATAAAAAATCGGCGCGTTATGATGAGCTGTTGACTATTCATACTACTTTCAAAAGTCAATCGTCTGTTAAGATTGAATTCGACTGCGCGATCTATAATGAGGCGAATGAGTTATTAACAACTGCCGTGTTTATTTTAGTATTTATTTCGTTAAAAACAGGTCGTCCAACAGCACCTCCAAATTACATTTTAGAATTGTTTAAAACACTTGAGTAATTGTTAAAACGAGCTGTGTTTTAATGTTAATTTAGATAATTTTAATGTCGATTTCAAACATTAAATCAAAAATGTCGAATATAGATTCGGCATTTTTTTTGCGCGTTTTTGTCGATATTTTACCAATTGGAAGTCCGGAATCTTCATCAATTTCCATTTCCTGAGAAGTAATTTCCAGCTTTTTTTCTTTGATAACACGCATTACTTTATTCATGTTTTTGTAATCAAAAGAGATTAAAAACTGAACATCAATTGTTTTTTCGACAATTTCACAAACTTCAAGAGTCATTTGTGCGGTAGTTTTATATGCAGTAATCAAACCACCAACGCCTAATTTAACACCTCCAAAAATCCTAACGACAACTACAAGAACGTTAGTTAGTCCAAAAGATTGTATTTGTCCATAAATTGGAGCGCCAGCCGTATTACTTGGTTCACCATCATCATTGGCACGATAAGAAATTTTTGGCGCTACGCCTAATTGGTAAGCATAACAAAAATGTACAGCGTGAGGATGTTGCTTTTTAAGATTTTCGATAATAGGTTTTACTTCCTCTTCGTTTTCTATAGGAAAGGCATAGCCAAAGAACTTACTTCCTTTTTCTTTAAAAAGAACTTCTTCAGATTCAAAAGCAATGGTTTGGTACGTATCGTTATATTCCAAAAGTAAATTTCTAAATTAATTTTAATGATTTTGCCACGAATTTCACGAATCTACACGAATTATTTTTTTATCACAAAGCTTTGCGAACATTGTATTCTTTTATAGATAAAAGCTTTGCGAACTTTGCGTAAACCTTTGCGCTCTTTGCGGTAAAAATGCGTCACCAATCATAAAGTCATTTTAATCTGTGACAAAAACATATGTTAACTACAATATTTTTTTATCAAATAAATCAACAACATCTTCATGACCAACTTGCAAATTCCAGACATGAAGTCCTAAAGCAGCGGCGGCATCAGTATTTTCTTTTTTATCATCTACAAATAAAGTTCGTTTTGGAGATAATTCATGTTTGTTGATTACATATTGAAAAACATCGGCATTTGGTTTTCGCATTCCTATTTCAAAAGAAAAATAGACTTTTTCAAAACATTGATAGAAATCACTATAAAATGAGATTCCGCTTTTATTTTCGAAAGTTTCAATATGAATCGAATCTGTATTGCTTAATAAAAACAGACGGTATTTTTTAGTAAGCATTTGTAAAAACTCTAATCGGTACAAGGGGAAATCTGCCAAAACTGCATTCCAGGCTTCAAGAATTTCTTCGATTGATGCATTTGGAAGTTCTTTCTGAAAACCTGCCAAAAAATCAGCATGCGAAATATCTCCGGTTTCAAACAAAAGATTCAAGCGATCAAATTCTGAATTCCATTCCGTCATTCCTAATTTCTGTAATCCCGAAATAGTTGCTTGTTTATCTAAATTGATAAAAATGTCTCCAAAGTCAAAAATTATAGTATCAATCATGATTTCTAACATTTATTAATTCGTCATTTTGAATGTAAGTTTTCGTTACATTTTTCTTCTGAAGAATTGGTGCTTTTGTTCCGTTTTCGAAAATTGTTTTTCCAACAAAAATGCGAGCTTCATCCCAAATATTTTGATCTATAAAAGATTGTAAAGTCTGTAAACCGCCTTCTATGATTATAGACTGGATTTGATTTTGATGTAAAACAGACAAAATCGACGGTATCATATTTTCGTTAAAATCAATTCTCTCAAAGGTAGTGTTTTCTGCCGGAAAGTTAATTTCTGATTTTGTAAATATGATGGTTTTTACACTGTTATCAAAAATAAAACTATCTTTTGAAATCCTGTTATTTTGGTCTAAAACAACTCTCACAGGATTATTTCCTGCCCAATCCCTAACATTTAATTTTGGATTGTCATCAATAACCGTTTTTGTTCCTACTAATATTGCCTGTTCTTCACTGCGCCATTTATGAACCAATTGTCTCGAATATTGATTCGTGATCCAAATAGGTTTTCGATCCTGATTAATTTCTTTTTCGGGAGATAAAAAGCCATCTTGACTTTCGGCCCATTTTAATATAATGTAAGGTCTTTTTTGTTGATGAAAAGTAAAGAAACGTTTGTTGAGTTCGTTGCATTCTTTTTGTAAAACACCAACGACAACATTCGCTCCGGAAGCAATTAATTTTTTGATTCCGTTTCCTGCCACTTTTTCATTGGGATCAACAGTTCCCACAACTACATTCGGAATTTTGTGTTCGATAATTAAATCGCAACAAGGCGGAGTTTTCCCAAAATGACTGCACGGTTCTAAACTCACATAAATAGTTGCTTTTTTTAGCAGCGATTTATCTTTTACAGATCGAATTGCATTTACTTCGGCATGAGGTTCTCCGGCTTTTCTATGCCAGCCTTCGCCAATAATTTTATCGTCATAAACAATTACGCTTCCAACCATTGGATTTGGATATGTAGTTCCAAAGCCATTTTCTGCCAATTCTATGCAGCGTTTTATATATTTTTCATGTATATTCACGTTACAAAAGTAGTTATTTTTGTTTAGTCCATATAGTTATTGGACTAGTTAAGGAACTATCAGAAAAGTATTTTTACTTTTGTATATATGTCGCATGAATAAAGAAATATGAAAAATTGGGTTATTAGATTAATAAAAAAAGAAGACAATCAGGCAGTTGCAGAATTAATACGATCAGTTTTTGATGAAATGGAAATTCCAAAAGTAGGTACAGCTTATGAAGATCCGTATTTAGATTTAATGTTTGAAGAATATAACAAGCCTAAATCGGCTTATTTTGTAGTGGAGAACGAAGGGAAAATTGTGGGTTGTGCCGGAATTGCACCTTTAGAAAATGGAGATCCGAAAATTAGTGAATTGCAAAAGATGTATTTTTTGCCCGAAACACGAGGTTTAGGAATTGGAAGTAAAATGATGGAGACATGTTTAGACGAAGCGAGAAATTTTGGTTTTGAAAAATGTTATATCGAGACAATGCCTTTTATGCATGCCGCTCAAAAATTATATAAAAAATCAGGTTTTGAGTATTTAGATGCTCCAATGGGAAATACTGGGCATAGTTCTTGTCCGGTTTGGATGTTGAAAGTGTTGTAAAATAAAAATATAATAAATCAGGTTTTACAATACTTAATTGAAAAGAAAATTAGCTTTTGCTGAAAAGTAATACTCAAACACCGGGAATGAAAATTAAACAATACCGTACTCAATTTATAAAAGAATTAGCGCCTTTTTACGATGCATACGAAGCAGAAAGTTTTTTCTATTTGATTTTAGAAGACAAACATCAGTTACGACAAATTGATTTGGCTTTAAATCACGAATTGACTTTCTCTGAAAATGATTTTGTGGTTTGGGATTCATTATTAGCACAATTAAAACAAGAAGTGCCAATTCAGTATTTGCTGGGTAAAACTAGTTTTTATGGTTTGGATTTTGAGGTAAATGAGAACGTTCTTATTCCTCGTCCGGAAACAGAAGAATTGGTAGAATGGATTGTTAATGAGAATGCTGCTGATAATAAAACTAAGAAAATAAAAATTCTGGATATCGGAACCGGCAGCGGATGTATAGCAATTTCATTGGCTAAAAATCTTCCGAATGCTGAAGTTTATGGTTTTGATGTTTCGAAAAAAGCGATAGAAACGGCTAAAAGAAATGCAATAAACAATAAAGTTGATGTTACTTTTTTGTTTCAGGATGTTCTGGAACTAGAAGAATTGAGATGCAAATTTGATGTTATTGTTTCAAATCCGCCATATGTTCGTAATTTAGAAAAAGAAGAAATCAAGAAGAATGTTCTGGATTATGAGCCACATTTGGCACTTTTTGTGGATGATAACGATGCTTTGATTTTCTATCGAAAAATAGCTGAATTGGCGAAGAAGAATTTTCTGGAAAACGGAAAATTGTATTTCGAAATTAATCAGTATTTAGGAAAAGAAATGACTGATTTACTGGAGAAAATGGATTTTAAGAATATAGAACTTCGAAAAGATATCTACGACAACGATCGTATGATGAAAGGAAGTGTTTAGTTTTCAGTCGCAGTCTCAGTTTTCACTGTTTACTGCGACTGAAAACTGAAAATTATTCATACCGCAAAGCTTCAATAGGATCAAGTTGCGAAGCTTTTATTGCAGGATATAATCCGGAAACAATTGCAACCATAAAACTAGTAGCAAAAGCAGCAAAAATTGCCATCCACGGAATCACAAATGCAAAACTCATTGCAGCTGCAAAACCAAAACCTATTAGAATTCCCAATACAATTCCGACCAAACCGCCAATTTGTCCAATCAACAAAGTTTCGATAAAAAATTGAACTGAAATCGTGATTTTTGTGGCGCCCAAAGCTTTACGAACACCAATTTCTCGTGTACGTTCTGTAACCGAAACAATCATAATATTCATTAAAGCGATCGAAGATCCCAAAATGGTGATAATGCTGATAATCCAGGAAGCCCAACCTAAATATTTAGTGATTCCGAGGATTCTGTTGATTAAATCGTCGCTTCGGCCAATGCCAAAGTTATTATCGCGAACAGGACTCAGTTTACGCACTCTTCGCATTGTACTTGTTGCATTATCAACAGCTTCGTCTAGCAGTTCTTTTTTAGAAACCATTACACTCATCGTATAATTAATGTTTGGAGCCGTAAATAAAGATCGTGCTACTTGTATAGGAATCAAAACGCGTAAATCCTGACTGTGACCAAAAGTTGATCCTTTTTCTTTTAAAACGCCAATTACTTTAAAACGAGCGCCACGAATAGAGATAACTTTGTCAATTGGGTTTACATCTTTTAATAATCCTTTTTCAAAATCAGAACCCACAACACAAGAATAAGTATTGTTTTCAATATCAAATTGATTGAAAGAGCGTCCAGATGTAGTTTCTAAACCTGAATTACCAATATAATGCTCATCAACACCAAGTATTGTAATTTCCGGATCTGTTTTTTGATCTAAAAATTTAACTTCTGCTGTAGATGTTGCAGTAAACGAAAGGGAAGTTTCGGTAAAAGGATATTTGTATTTGTTTTTGAAAGCTACAGCTTCGGGATATGAAATAATTGGATTTATGACTTCGCGTTTATTTCCACCTCGATTTCTAACTGTATTTTCGTATTGATTGATGTTGAATGTATTAGCTCCCATTGAAGCAAAATTGGTCGAAACGGTATTTTCAAGCGCCGTTACAACAGTAAGGATTCCTACCAAAGCAGTAATCCCAATTGCAATAATTAGTACGGTAAGTATGGTTCGTAATAATTGTGTTTTGATAGAACCAAAAGCAATTCGGATATTTTCTCTTAATAATTTTAGCATCATGACCAATTTGTCACGAAAATACGTTTTTTGTTACAAGTTTGTTTTCGAACAGGCATTATTTATTTTAAAAAATAAGATATTTGCAGACGATTTGAGATAATGAAATCCAAACAATCTCAGGAAGCTTTGAGTTTTCGGCTTTAAGCCAAATCTAAAATCTAATATCAGAAATCTAAAATAAAACAGAAATGGCTTCAAAACCAAGTATACCACAAGGAACAAGAGATTTTTCACCTGCAGAGGTGTCAAAACGTCAATATATTATTCAAACCATAAAAAGTAATTTTGAGAAATTTGGTTTTCAGCCTATTGAAACGCCATCTTTTGAAAATTCAGATACTTTAATGGGAAAATATGGTGAAGAAGGTGATCGTTTGATTTTTAAAATATTGAATTCCGGTAATTTTTTCTTCAATAAAAATAAAATTGAATTACCTGAATCTATAGAGTCGCTACAAGTTAATTCGGCAGAAACAATTAGTCTTGAGCAAAGAATTGAGCTGAATAAGTTTACAGGGAAAATTTCTGAAAAAGCATTGCGTTACGATTTGACAGTTCCGTTTGCAAGATACGTGGTACAACACCAAAACGAAATTGAATTTCCTTTTAAAAGATATCAAATTCAACCGGTTTGGAGAGCTGACAGACCGCAAAGAGGACGTTACAGAGAATTTTATCAATGTGATGCTGACGTTGTTGGTTCAAAATCATTGTGGCAGGAAGTAGAATTGGTTCAGTTATATGATACTGTTTTTACGTCTTTAGGATTAGAAGGTGTTACGATTAAAATCAATAATAGAAAAATATTATCCGGAATTGCCGAAGTAATTGGCGCTTCAGATAAATTGATTGATTTCACGGTTGCTCTTGATAAACTAGATAAAATTGGCGAAGACGGAGTTAAAAAAGAAATGATCGAAAAAGGTATTGCCGAAGAAGCGTTGGTTAAAGTTCAGCCGCTTTTTAGCTTTACAGGAACTTTTTCAGACAAGATAAATCAGCTTTCAGATTTACTGGCTGAATCTGAAGAAGGAATGAAAGGTGTAGAAGAACTGAAATTTATTTGTGACAATGTGGCAACTTTAGGTTTGGCAACTGCGACATTAGATCTTGATGTGACTCTTGCTCGAGGATTGAATTATTACACGGGAGCTATTTTTGAAGTAGCAGCTCCAAAAACCGTTTCAATGGGTTCTATTGGCGGTGGCGGAAGATACGATGACTTGACTGGTATTTTTGGTTTGAAAAATATGAGCGGCGTTGGGATTTCTTTTGGTTTAGACCGAATTTATTTGGTTCTGGAAGAATTACAATTATTCCCGGAAACTGTTGCAGCAACATCAAAAGCATTATTTATTAATTATGGAGATGCTGAAGCTTTATATGCTTCTCAAGCGATTCAAAAATTAAGAAAAGAAAATATAAAAGTGGAGCTTTATCCTGATAATGTAAAGGTTGGAAAACAATTTCAATACGCAGATAAACGTTTGATTCCGTTTGCAGTAATTGCAGGTGAACAAGAAATTGCTTCAAATTCTTATTCACTTAAAAATCTAGTTTCAGGAGAACAAATTTCTGTTGATTTTGAAGGATTGAAAGCTGCTTTATTGGCTTAAGTTATCTAATCGAAAAGTTTTTAGCCACAGATTTTAGGGATTAAAAATATTTTAAATTCGTGAATTCGTGGCGAAGTTAACCGCAAAGGGCGCTAAGATTTTGCGCAAAGTTCGCAAAGCTGGATCAATTAAAAGCTTTGCGAACTTTGTGTTTTTATAAAATCAGATTATTAAAAATCTTAGCGCACTTTGCGGTTATTTGACAATCCCGATAGCTATCGGGATTGTTTTTGCTAAAAAATGTAAATTTCATAAAGCTTTGGTGGTGATTGTGTTAATGAAATATTAGCGTTTATCGGCTTAAATCTTTTTAAATCTGCGTGAAATAAATTGCAGGAAAAGAAAAAAAGCGTTTAATTTGCGGCCTTGATACGGGCGTAGTTCAAGGGTAGAATAGCGGTCTCCAAAACCGTTGATGGGGGTTCGAATCCCTCCGCCCGTGCGATTAAACATAATTATTTTCCGGAAGCTTTCAAGAAGCTAAAAGAAAAATAAGGACATAAAAAAAAGCTTCGTCTCAAATAGGCGAAGCTTTTTTTAATATAAGGTAAACTTGAATTAATAATTATTTATAAAGCCGAGGCTAACCCTTAAATTCAATTTTGATAGGTAATAATTTAGATTTCTAATTAGGATACCAAATATAGTATAAACTATAACGTAATAGTCTTAAAATTATACTAAATTTTAAAGTACTGATTTTGGTTTTTAAATGGCTCATTGTTAATAAAGTGACAATTTGACATTTTAAAAGATTTGGCAGTACTTTTGCAATCCAACAGAAAGAATAAAAAATGAAGTTTAAGAATATTTTTAAAAATAAAAGTAATATGACTACGGAAAATACAGAATTCGATCAGGAATTAGATGAAGTAACGTTAGAGAACAATGCCAACGGAGAGCAATTGATTGTTGAAGAATTAAGTGTTGAAGAGCAATTGGCTCAAGACTTGGCAAAAGAAAAAGATAAGTTTTTGAGATTATTTGCAGAATTTGAAAATTACAAAAAAAGAACTTCAAAAGAACGTATGGATTTGTTTAAAACAGCAAACCAAGAGGTTTTATTGGCAATGTTGCCTGTTTTAGATGATTTTGACAGAGCTGCTGTAGAGATCAACAAATCAGAGGACGAAAATTTGAAAAAAGGTGTTGAGTTGATTCACGAAAAATTAAAAAGCACTTTGGTTTCTAAAGGTTTAGAGCAAGTTGAAGTAAGAGCAGGTGATGCTTTTAATGCTGATTTTGCTGAGGCAATTACCCAAATTCCAGCTCCGTCTGAGAAATTAAAAGGGAAAATTGTTGATGTTATTGAAAAAGGATACAAATTAGGAGACAAAATTATTCGTTTCCCTAAAGTGGTTATCGGAAACTAAAAATGCAAATTAGATTCTGAATATCAATTTTTTAAGAATTGGATTTTGGATTTTAAGATTTGGAATTTAACCTAAATTATGAAAAAAGATTTTTACGAAATACTAGGCATTTCAAAAAATGCTGACGCTGCTGAAATTAAAAAAGCTTACAGAAAAAGTGCTTTGAAATATCACCCGGATAAAAATCCAGGCGACAAAGAGGCAGAAGAAAACTTTAAATTAGCGGCAGAAGCCTATGAAGTACTAAGCGATCCGAATAAAAAAGCTAAATACGATCAATACGGACACCAGGCATTTGATGGTTCAGGTGGTTTTGGTGGTGGACACGGTGGTATGAATATGGATGACATTTTCAGCCAGTTTGGTGACATTTTTGGTGGAGGTTTTGGTGGTTTCGGAGGCGGAGGCGGAGGTCCTCGTCGTGCTAAAGGAAGCAATCTTCGAATCAAAGTAAAATTGACTTTGGAAGAAATAGCAAATGGTGTTGAGAAAAAAGTAAAAGTAAAACGTAAAGTTCAGGCTAAAGGTGTAACATACAAAACGTGTTCGACTTGTAACGGTCAAGGTCAGGTAATGCGTGTAACTAATACTATTTTAGGAAGAATGCAATCTGCGTCAACTTGTCCTACTTGTGGTGGTTCAGGTCAGATTTTAGATAAAAGACCTTCTGAAGCAGATGCACAAGGAATGGTTCAGGAAGATGAAACAGTATCAATCAAAATTCCTGCTGGAGTTGTTGACGGTATGCAATTGAAAGTTTCTAACAAAGGAAACGATGCTCCGGGAAATAGTATTCCTGGTGATTTAATTGTGGCTATCGAAGAATTAGAGCACGAATTTTTGAAACGTGAAGGCGAAAATATTCACTATGATTTATACATCAGTTTTCCGGAAGCAGTTTTAGGAGTTTCTAAAGACATCGAAGCAATCAACGGAAAAGTTCGTATTAAGTTAGAAGAAGGTATTCAATCCGGAAAAATCTTAAGATTAAAAGGAAAAGGAATTCCAAGTATCAACGGATACGGAAGTGGTGATTTACTAGTTCACGTAAATGTTTGGACTCCAAAAACACTAAATAAAGAGCAAAAACAATTTTTTGAAAATGCTCTGACGGATGAACACTTTGTGCCAAGTCCTGAAAAATCAGAAAAATCATTTTTCGAAAAAGTAAAAGATATGTTTTCATAAACAGAACTTTTTCTAAAATGTCTAAATAATAAAATTAAAAACCCATTCTAGTATAAATAGAATGGGTTTTTTGCATTAATAATGTAAAGTTTCGCTACGAATTATTTACTTTTACAGGCGCAATACCACAAAGGTCAAACTGACGCAGAAAATCTTAAAAATAGCATGAGCAATTTACTCGAAGTACATAAAGTCGTAAAACAATACGGTGATTATGTAGCGCTTAACGAAGTTTCATTAAATGTGCCAAAAGGTAGTATTTATGGACTATTAGGTCCGAATGGAGCTGGAAAAACTTCCTTAATCCGAATTATAAATCAAATTACACTGCCAGATAGTGGAGAGGTGATTTTAGACGGAGAAAAATTGCAACCTAAACATGTGCAGACTATTGGTTATCTTCCTGAAGAAAGAGGATTGTATACTTCAATGAAAGTAGGCGAACAATGTTTGTATTTGGCGCAAATGAAAGGACTTTCTAAAGCTGAAGCTAAAATACAATTAGAATATTGGTTTGATCGTTTAGGAATTCAGGGTTGGTGGAACAAGAAAATTCAGGAACTTTCAAAAGGAATGGCGCAAAAGATTCAGTTTGTAGTTTGTGTATTGCATAAACCTAAATTGCTAATTTTTGATGAGCCTTTTTCAGGATTTGATCCGGTAAATGCAAATGTCATAAAAGATGAAATTTTGGCATTAAAAGAACAAGGTGCAACAATTATATTTTCGACACACCGAATGGAAAGTGTTGAAGAACTTTGTGATCATATTGCTTTAATTCATAAATCGAATAAATTAATCGAAGGTAAACTAAGTGATGTAAAACGTCAATTTAGAACTAATAGTTTTGAGGTTGGAATTTTGACAAGCAACGTCGAAGGTTTGATGTACGATATCACACAAAAGTTTACCGTTTCACCGGCAAATTTTAAATCATTAAACGATGATTTGAAATTAGATATTCAGATCGGAAATGCAACGCCAAATGAGTTGTTGAACATTCTGACTCAAAGAGGACAAGTAACACATTTTGTAGAAAAAATACCAAGTGTAAACGATATATTTATTCAAACAGTAACTGAAAATAAAGTTTAGAGTTCAGATTTCGGATTTTAGAGTGAAAACCTAGAATCAAAAAATCTAAAGTCAACAATCTAAAATCTAAAATCAAGAAATGAGTATAATTTCATTAATTATAAAAAGAGAGTTTATTGCAAAAGTTCGCAATAAATCTTTTGTTGTCATGACTTTTTTAAGTCCGTTATTGTTTGTTGCAATTGCTGGATTTATTGGTTATTTGAGTTCGATGAAAGCCGAAACCAAACAAATTGCAATTCACGACGAAACAGGTTTGTTTGCAAATGATTTTATCAAACAAAATAAAAAAGAAGCTGAATTTAAATATCTGAATCTATCTGAAATTGATGTAAAAGCATTAAAAGACAGCATTACCAATGAAAGTTTTGACGGTTTAATTATTATTCCGAAAACAAATAATTTAAAAGATTTAGAAAGTAAAATTGAGTTTATTTCGAATAATAGTCCAAGTATTGTTTTTATCGAAAAAACACAAGATGTTATTGCGGAGAAAATTACCAAAATCAATTTAGAAGCGGCAAATCTAGATACTTTAGCAATTCAAAAAGCACAATCTGCGGTTAATATTCATTTGGTAAAAGCTTCAGGAGAAGAAAGTCTAAAAGGATTAAATGAAATAAAAATTGGTATTGGTGGAGCATTTGGATATTTAATTATGATGTTCATTATCATTTATGGAAATATGGTAATGCGAAGCGTAATCGAAGAAAAAACAAACCGTATTATAGAAATTATTATTTCGTCAGTAAAACCATTTCAGTTGATGATTGGTAAAATTGTCGGAACTTCGCTTGCAGGATTATTACAATTTATGATTTGGGCGATAATTGGTTTAGGATTAATGTTTGCAGCGTCAGCATTTTTTGGAGTTAACGTCGGTCCAACGGCAAGAATTTCACCGGAATTAATGCAAACAGCACAACACGAAATGTCGGGAACGGCACAAATGTATATCAGCGAATTATGGAATTTACCAATTGCAAGTATCTTAATTGGTTTTGTAATTTATTTCATCGGAGGATACTTTTTGTACAGTTCGTTTTATGCCGCAATTGGAGCAGCCGTTGACAATCAAACAGATTCACAACAGTTTCTTTTGCCTATTATTATGCCGCTTATTTTAAGTGTTTATATCGGATTTTTTACGGTTGTAAATGATCCACACGGAACAATTGCTGTAGTGTTTTCGATGATTCCGTTAACCTCGCCAATTGTTATGTTAATGCGACTTCCGTTTGGAGTGCCGTGGTGGCAAATTGCGATTTCGGTATCATTATTGTTTGCTACCTTTTTCCTTGTTGTGTGGTTCGCCGCAAAAATTTACCGAATTGGTATTTTAATGTACGGCAAAAAACCAACCTGGAAAGAATTGTATAAATGGCTTAAATATTAATTTTTAAAGGTGCTAAGGTTCTGAGGAATTAAGTCGCTAAGGTTTTCTTTAGCTACTTAAAATAAAAACTCAGAACCTTAGCAGCTCAGAACCTTAGAACCTCAAAAGAAATGAGTAAAATACTAATTATAGAAGACGAAGCATCGATCAGAAGAGTTTTGGTAAAAATTTTATCAGAAGAAAATGATACGTATCAGGTAGATGAAGCGGAAGATGGAGTTGCAGGTCTTGACAAAATAAAAAACAACGATTACGATTTGGTTTTGTGTGATATCAAAATGCCAAAAATGGACGGTGTTGAGGTTTTAGAGGAAGTAAAGAAAATAAAACCTGAAATTCCGATGGTTATGATTTCTGGTCACGGCGATATGGAAACCGCGATTCATACCATGCGTTTGGGAGCTTTTGATTATATCTCAAAACCACCAGATTTAAATCGTTTATTGAATACCGTTCGTAATGCTTTGGACAAAAAACAGCTTGTAGTTGAAAATAAAATTCTAAAGAAAAAAGTTAGTAAAAACTACGAAATGGTAGGTGAGAGCGAAGCTATTAATCATATTAAAGTGATGATTGATAAAGTAGCTCAAACAGAAGCGAGAGTTTTGATTACCGGACCAAACGGAACCGGAAAAGAATTAGTAGCGCATCAATTACACGAAAAAAGTGAGCGTTCGAATTTTCCTTTAATAGAAGTAAACTGTGCTGCGATTCCGAGTGAATTGATCGAAAGTGAATTATTTGGTCACGTAAAAGGTGCTTTTACATCAGCGGTTAAAGATCGTGCCGGAAAGTTTGAAGCGGCAGATAAAGGAACTATTTTCTTAGATGAAATTGGAGATATGAGTCTTTCGGCGCAAGCCAAAGTTTTACGAGCTTTACAAGAAAGTATGATTACGAGAGTTGGAGCTGAAAAAGATATCAAAGTTGATGTTCGCGTTGTGGCTGCAACCAATAAAGATTTAAAAACAGAAATTGCCGAAGGTCGTTTCCGTGAAGATTTATACCATCGTTTGGCTGTGATTTTGATTAAAGTTCCGCCATTGAACGAAAGACGTGATGATATTCCGGCTTTGATTACGCATTTTACTGAGAAAATTGCTTCGGAACAAGGAAATGCTGTGAAAGTATTTTCGGCGCAAGCCATTAAATTATTACAAGAATACGATTGGACAGGAAATATCCGTGAACTTCGAAATGTAGTCGAAAGATTAATCATTTTAGGAGGAAACGAAATTTCTGAAAATGACGTAAAAATGTTTGCAAGCAAATAGGTTGCTTCGCGCAATAGGCTTTAAGCTTTAAGCTTTAGGCTCTTAAAAATAATAATATTTTAGCTTATAGCCTACAGCTTAAAGCCTAAAGCATAATAAAGATGAAACTAAAAAAAATAAACGAGAAGTTACAAGACGCTTTAATTGAAAATGGTTTAACAGAAGCAAATATCTTGCAACAAGAAACTTTTTCGACCATAAAAAGTGGTGCAGATTGTATCATTCTTTCTCCTGCGGGAAGCGGAAAATCGACTACGATTGTGTTGAACGTAATTCAGCAATTGTCAGGACATACAGAAGAATCGCCACGTGCTTTGATTTTTGTAGAAGACAAAGCTAAAGTTTTGGAAATGGTTGAACTTTTCGAAAAATACGGAAAGTATTCTAAGCTTGAAATTTATGGTGTGCATGATAAAGGCGACATGGATTATGATAAAAATTATATTTCGACAGGAATCGATGTTTTAATCGGAACGCCAAATAAACTGAGCGATATGTTTACTACAGCGGGTTATAATGTAAACCGTTTGAAAATGTTTATTTTGGATGATGCAGATCCTATTTTGAAATTGCGTCATGAAACTAAAATCATGCGAATTTCGAATAGTATTACAAAAACGCAACGTATTATTTTTGCTGAAACATTGACAGAACGTATCGAAATTTTGGCAGATAAAATGTTATTGGAGCCTTATATATTTGATATGGATGAAGAAGGCGAAGAAGAACTTGATGAAGAAGAAGACGAAATTCAAGAAGAGGAATAAAGTCGCAGTTTTCAGTCTCAGTCTCAGTCTGAAAACTGTGACTGAGACTGAAAACTAAAAGATAATTTATGGAAATAATAAAGACATTTAAATTTTTAACGATTGTTCTTTTAGCGTTTTTCGTTGTGATTTATGTTGTTATTGTTTCCTATGTCTATTTCAATCAGGTTGAAATGGTTTTCTTAGGTTCGAAACTTCCGAAAGATTATAAGTTTGATTATCAACAGAAATTTGAAGAATTGAACATAAAGTCTTTTGATGGCGTAAACCTAAACGGACTTTTGTTTAAAGCAGAAAATTCAAAAGGATTGGTTTTTTATCTTCATGGAAATGCAGGAACATTAGAAACCTGGGGAAAAATTGCAAAAGTTTATACCAATTTGGGATATGATATTTTTATCTTAGATTACAGAAGTTTTGGCAAAAGTGAAGGTGAAATTGAGAACGAAGAGCAGTTAAATAAAGATATTTATATTGCATACAAAACTGTAACGAAGCAATATCCTGAGAATAAAGTTATTATCGCGGGTTATTCAATTGGTTCCGGACTTGCTGCTATTTTGGCATCTGAGAATAATCCAAAGGCTTTGGTTTTGCAATCTCCATATTATAGTTTTACAGAATTGTCGAGTACCAAAGTGCCGTTTTTTCCAGATTTCATGAAGAAATTCAGTTTAGAAACTTATCAATATTTGCCTAAAGTCAAGGCGCCAATTTATATTTTTCATGGACTGAAGGATCAATTGATTCCTTATGAAAATTCAGTTCGGTTAAAAGAACTTTTGAAAGATAAAGTTCATTTTTATCCGTTAAAAAATCAGGAACATAGTTTTATGAATGAAAACAGTGATTTTCAAAATCAACTCAAAATAATATTAGAATAACTATATAAAATAAAATGTCATGGGATTAATGAAAGTGTATTCAGGAAGTGAAGTTTTAGCACTTGCTTTACAAGAAAGATTAGAAGAAGCGGGAGTAGAAACTACAAAAAAAGATAACATTCAATCTGCACGTTTAGGCGGTTATGGAGGATCTGATTTAGCAGTTGAAGTATTTATTCAGGAAACAGATTTTGCAAAAGCAAATCCGGTTATTGAAGAATTTAGAATGAGTATCTAGATATAGTAAACTGTAAAACGTGAACTGTAAAATGTGAACTGCGACTGAAAAGTAAAAAACATGCAATATAAAATGCTAGTGCTCGACATGGATGATACCTTGTTGACAGACGATCATAAAATTTCGGAATTAAATAAAAAAGTACTCCTTGAAGCGCAGGAAAAAGGTGTTTATGTGGTTTTGGCTTCCGGCCGACCTACATCTGCAATGACAGCTTACGCTAAAGAATTAGAATTGGATTTGAATAATTCTTATATTATTTCGTTTAACGGCGCTATAATCAGTACAGTAAAAGATGATATTGTACTATTTGAACAAAGTTTAACGCCGGAACAAATTCATGATTTATACGATTATAGTATAAAAATGAAAACGCATATTATCACCTATATTGATGGTGAAATTGTAAGTGAAACCGATTCTGAGTATATCGAAATCGAAAAAGAAATTACCGGATTGCCACATAATAAAGTACCAAGTTTTAAAGATGCAGTTACTAAGCCTGCAGTAAAATGTATTTTATTGGCAGAACCTTCTTATTTAAAAGAGTTAGAAAAAGATTTAAAATTGGCAATGCCAAATTTGAGTATTGCAATGTCAAAACCTTTTTTCTTAGAAGCAGCACAAAAAGGTATTGATAAAGCAGCTAGTTTAAAACTTTTGGCTGAAAAGCTAAATATTCACCAAAGTGAAATTATTGCCGTAGGAAACGCTGGAAATGATTTAACCATGATTGAATATGCCGGGCTTGGAGTTTGGGTTGATAATGTAACGCCTGAGTTGCGTGACAGAGCCGATGTAATTGTTGCTTCAAATAATGATAATGGAGTTGCTGAGGTTGTAGAACGCTATATTTTGAACTAAATATTTTTTGATGAAAGAGCCAATAGAAACGGAGCGATTGCTTTTGAGGGAAATACAAATGTCTGATGTTGATGGAATGTTTGAATTGGATTCTAATCCAAACGTGCATCTTTTTGTTGGAAATAAACCCGTAAAAAGTATCGAGGAAAGTATTGGTTATGTCAAAAATGTGCAACAGCAATACAAAGATTTCGGAATAGGTCGTTGGGCTGTTATTCTAAAAGAAACCAATGAGTTTTTAGGTTGGTCCGGAATTAAGTTCATCACCAATGAAATCAATAATCATAAAGATTTTTATGAAATTGGATATCGTTTCATCGAAAAACATTGGGGAAAAGGATATGCTACTGAAGCCGGAAAGGCTTTTATAGATTATGCTTTTAATGTAATGAAAGTTGATGCACTGTATGCTTATGCAGATGCAGGAAACGAAAATTCAAGAAAAATTCTTGAAAAACTAGGTTTACGTTATGTAAACTCTTTCGAATATGAAGAAGAATTGGAAGTTTGGTATGAACTGAAAAATCCAAACTTATAAAAATCCTAAGAAATGCGTTCCAAATCTTTGTAAACTTAACTCATTTAAGATTTACAAAGATTTGGAAAACAACTCGAAGTTTTTAATACTTAAAATATAATCTGAGTATTAAATATTATTTTTTAGCTACAGAAACAAAATATTTATTTCCGTCACCCATTGTAAGTTTTACACGTTCATCGCAAAGATCGATTGCAAAGTTCACACTTTCGTAACAGCTGCAAGTAGTATTTTTGTCTTTTGACATTTCAGTTTTACAATTGTTATTTTTAAAAGTAGCCAATTGTGGAGTGTACAAACTTACTAAATCTGTAGAAGCTGTCACTAATGAAATTATACTTGCCGAATTATTATTAGTAATTCTGTAAACAATTCTATCAGTATAATTTACCTCGTTTACTGTTACTTTACGAATATAAGTATAAGCTGTTGATCCTTCACCAGGTTCTTTTACTTCAAATTTAAATCCAACCGCACGAATTGCAATATCAAATTGTGATTGAGAGTTTAAGCTCGCCCAAGTAGTCAATGTACTAATAGATGGAAATGGATTAGCTGGAGCTGGAGCAGCAGTTTGCGCCTGAGAGCTAAATAAGGTTAAGAACATCAAGCAGATTGTGGGTAAAAATGCTTTCATATGGAGTTTTAATTTATAATTGTTGCCTACTCTTTCTGGTTTTCGGCTTACCCATTTTTTATAATAACAAAGCAACAACATAACGGGGGAAAATCAAAATTGTTATGGGCAAATTATTATTTAAATAATATAATTTTAGTTAACCTTTTTTTAGAGAAGTGAAATTACTTCTAAAAACTAACTTAGCAAAGTTAAATGTAAGAAAATTTGAATTTAATTCTTAAAAAAACGCATTTAATCGGTATTATTTGCATTTAATCGATATTTTGTCATTTTATTCTTATTGAAATTTTAAATCAATTTTTTACTGATAAATTTTATGCATAAATATTTTGGTTTAATTTATAGACGTCTAAATATTGGTTTGTTGCAAAATGTTGATATATAGTGTATTATTGATTTTATTTTAAAGAATATTGTACGTAAATTTGCAAACTCTTCAAAAGAGATGTAAATATAATATCTTACTACTTAAAATGTAGTTTATTCCCATGGAAAATAGAAAAAAAGTTGCCTTTTATACGCTTGGTTGCAAATTGAATTTCTCAGAGACTTCTACAATTGCCAGAAACTTCAATGATGAAGGTTTTGATCGCGTTGATTTTGAAGAAGTAGCTGATATTTATGTTATCAATACCTGTTCAGTTACAGAGAATGCTGATAAGCAATTTAAGCAGGTCGTAAAAAAAGCAATGAAACTTAATGATAAAGCTTTTGTCGCTGCCGTAGGTTGTTATGCCCAATTGAAACCTGAGGAATTAGCAGCTGTAGATGGTGTTGATTTGGTTCTTGGAGCTACCGAAAAGTTTAAAATCACCGACTATATTCACGATTTGAGCAAAAACGATATGGGTGAAGTTCATTCCTGCGAAATTGCCGAAGCGGATTTCTATGTTGGTAGTTATTCTATTGGAGACAGAACTCGCGCTTTCCTGAAAGTTCAGGATGGTTGTGATTATAAATGTACGTATTGTACGATTCCGTTAGCAAGAGGAATTTCTAGAAGTGATGCATTAGAAAATGTATTGCAAAATGCCAAAGAAATTTCAGCGCAAAACATCAAAGAAATTGTTTTGACAGGAGTAAATATTGGTGATTACGGAAAAGGAGAATTCGGAAATAAAAAACACGAACATACATTTCTTGATTTAGTTCAGGCTTTGGATAAAGTGGAAGGAATCGAGCGTTTGAGAATTTCATCTATCGAACCAAATTTATTGAAGAATGAAACAATAGAATTTGTTTCTAAAAGCAGAACTTTTGTACCTCATTTTCATATTCCGTTGCAATCAGGAAGTAATGATATTTTGAAATTAATGAAACGTCGTTATCTGCGTGAAGTTTACACAGAAAGAGTAAACAAGATTCGCGAAGTAATGCCACACGCTTGTATTGGTGTTGATGTTATTGTTGGTTTTCCTGGTGAAACAGACGAACACTTTTTAGAAACGTATCATTTCCTTAACGAAATGGATATTTCTTATTTGCACGTTTTCACTTATTCAGAAAGAGATAATACAGAAGCTGCAAATATGTCGGGAGTTGTTCCGGCAAATGTGAGAGCAAAACGCAGCAAAATGTTACGTGGTTTATCCGTTAAAAAACGTCGTGCTTTTTACGAAAGTCAATTAGGATCTAACAGAACCGTTTTATTCGAAAGTGAAAATAAAGAAGGATACATTCATGGTTTTACCGAAAATTACGTAAAAGTAAAAACACCTTGGAATCCTGAATTGGTAAATACATTACAAGAAATCAATTTGACAAAAATTGACGAAGACGGAAGCGTTCGTTTAGAGTTTATAAATAAATTGGCGGAAGCATAGATTCTCAATTTTTGACAATAATAGTATAGTTTGTCATTCCGAGGAACGAGGAATCTCCGCAAGAAACTCGACACAGAAAGTCATCAATCTTTGCGGAGTTTCTTACGGAGATCCTTCCTTCGTCAGGATGACAAAAATAAGAAAGCCCTTTTATTAAAAAGGGCTTTCTTGTTTTATAGAATAAAAACTATTTCTGATCTTCAGGAATCACCAATTTCAAAGAATTAATATAATCCGTATCAAATTCAATAACTCGTATTTTTTGCGGATTAAAACTCAATTCTCCACCAAACTGACCTCTTATATCCAGAAAATCAATTGTAAGTTCTTCTTCGGTTAGTTCAATTAGTTTTCCTAAATAAGCCGATTTTGCTGATTTCTTCGAAATTTGAAAAATCCCATATTTATTATTTACATAATTCAGGATTGAACTCAAATCCCGAATCGGAATAATATCTTCTGCATTTGTTTTTAAACCTTTCAAGCGAATTACTTTTTCAGTAAATTCAAGATCCTGATCTCTGTGAACGGCTTCGATATTTTTGTTTTTAAGAATCACAAAACCGTCAAGAATAAAATCTTCGGGATTGTTTCGTAGTAAAATCCAATCATCAGAATAATCAATAAGAAATCCGGTAAAAAGTTCTTTTTTATCCGTGAATTCTATCGAAATTAATTGTCTTAGATATTGTTCCATCATATTTTTTTTAAAAATTCCAATATTAAAAATTCTAAATCCCAATTTAACCAGCAATTGGAATTTGGAATTTAAATATTTGGAATTTGTTTTGTTAGTTTAAGGATTTGTAGACCAGATACTGCTGTTTTTTATAAAAACTCTGCGGTTTAATTTAAGTTGCGCAACGATCAATTCGGCTACATCTTCAGATTGCATTACTTTTTCAGGATTTCCATCGGTCAATTTTAATTCGATAGCCAGATCAGTTGCAACCGTACTTGGCGTTAAAGCTGTAACACGAATGTTGTGTTTTCTCATTTCGTGCATCAAAGAATCAGTTAATCCAAGAACGGCAAATTTTGACGCACTATAAGCGCTCGTCAAAGCGTTTCCGTTTAATCCTGCTGTAGAAGAAATATTGATAATATCACCTGTTTTTCTTTCGATCATATTTGGGATAACGGCACGAGTTGTATAGTAAGTTCCCATTAGGTTTACCTGAATGATTCTTTCCCAAGCTGAAGGTTCTAATTCCATAAAATTTCCAAAAGTACCAATTCCGGCATTATTGATTAAAATATCAATATGTCCAAATTCGGCTAGAGCCTTTTCTACAGCACTATTTATAGAATTAATATCAGAAACATCAGCGGTCAAAGCCAATGATTTAACACCAAGTTTAGAAGTTTCAATTGCCAGTTGATCAATGTCAGTCTGCGTTCTTGCAACCAAAATCACGTTTACACCTTCTTCTGCCAATGCAATGGCGATCGCTTTTCCAATTCCTTTTCCAGCACCGGTAATTAGTGCATTTTTATTTTTTAAGTCTGTCATGATTTATATTTTAGAAATGCAAAAAGCATCATTTTAGTAACACAAAAATACAGTTTTTGCTTGCTAAAACGATGCTTTCAGTTGTTTTCTTAATCTAAGTTTAACAAACTTTTTTATTCTTTCAGAACCATATCGATACACATTACAGCAGCAAGAATTAATTGTCTAAGAGGAGAATCCTGTGCTACGTTTTCTTCAATTTGAAGCACATAATTATCAGCACTTGTAAAAAACTCTTTGCCCATTCCTGCCCATTTTTTACTAACCTGAGCAAGTTGTTTGTTTTCATGGCTGAATTTAAAATCCCAACCTGTCCATTTTCCTTGTAGAGTAGCAACAGGTTTTTCGTTTTTGTCTAAAATCTCAAATTTACCGCCAATCGAAAAGAACTTTTGTTTGAAAGTTCCAACAAGACGATCTTTTTCATCAAAAATTTCAACAGTCGAACGAAAGATTGCAACACCTCGTTTTACAGAAATTATTTTCTCGCCAGAAGCCGTCGTGATTTCAATATCAAAAGGTGTAGCTCTTTTATATTCTGTGAAACGAAGTATTTTGGTGAAAAATCCCAGATTATTCTCTCTGCAATTCATTATGATTTCATTGCTTTCCGGATTATAAATATCATAATTGTTAGCAGCTTTAAACATTCCGATGTGTTCTTTGACAAGAAATAGATTCTGATTTAAAATAGGATTCATGAAATTTTGTTTGGTATTAATTTATTATTAAGGCTTTTAATTATTCTAATAAAAATTTGGCTTGAACAGAACTTGAAATTTTTATTTTTTCAAATTCAATAATGCTATTATAGTCTGAATTTCTACTTTCATATAGTGAAGAGGCTCCTCTTATTGATATACCATTAACCATTCCTGCCAATTGATTTGATATAACTTCAAAGTTACTTATTTGAATTGCATTTCCAATTTTTTGATTTAAAGGTTTCGCAAAACTATCAGCAGTTTGTTTTGCATTAAGTATTGCTTTTGCATTGATTAGAAGCTTAATCTTTTTTTCTTCAGTATTTTCTAGTTTACTAATTTGAACATTAGAAATTCCGATCTCTTCTAATCCTATAAAAACTTTTGCAGTAGTATTTGCATCAGAAACTATAATAGAATACGATTTTGATTTGAAAATATCAGTTTGTTTCAATGCATAAACTTTAAAATTGCTGGACATATAGTTTAGACTCAGCTCTTTTTCTGTATTGATACCAATTGATTTTAATTTCTGGATCATTTCTTTTTCTAATTCTTCGACAGATTTTTTTCCTTTAGAATCTTTTTCCATAAGCATTACATTAATCCAAATTTTGTTCGGTAAAACTAATGTATCGGCTTGACCGGAAACTTCAATAAAGGGTTTATCATTTATACTTTTATTTTGAGAAAAAGCATTTATAGTTGTGAATATCAATAGTGCAAAAAGTAAATTTTTCATTGTATAAAAATTAGGTAATATTTAAATGTATTAGGTAATCGCTTAAAGCACGTTTTTAGCACTTTCAACAAGACGAATAAATTCGGCTTTATAACCTTCAGAATCTTTTGATAATCCTTGTTTGGCTAATTTTAAAATATCATCAGATGATTTATTCGAAATAAGTTTTGAATCTCTCAATTTCAATCCAAACCATGCAACAGCGGTACTAAATTTAAAATCATCTGAAGCTTTATTTAAAGCAACCGTTTTGTTCTCAATTACATTTACCATTTCGATACTTTTATCGCCGTCAGGTTTTTTGTAACGAAATTTTATTGTTGCAAGTTCATTACTGTAATTACTTCCTGTTTCCTGTACTTTAGTATATTTTAAAGCATCAGGTTGTTGGTTTAGATAATCACTTTCAACTCCAGCCGGAATAATTTCGTATAAAGCCGTCACAGTATGATTACTTCCTAATTCTCCTGCGTCAATGGCATCGTTTTTAAAATCTTCTGGACGCAATTTTCGGTTTTCATATCCAATTAAACGATACGCCTGAACTTGTTTCGGATTAAATTCTATCTGGATTTTTACATCTTTTGCAATAGCAAACATCGAACCTTTGAATTCTTTTCCTAAAAAACGATTTGCTTCCTGAATATTATCAATATAAGCATAGTTTCCGTTTCCTTTATCGGCCAAAGTTTCCATTTTGCTGTCTTTATAATTTCCCATTCCATAACCCAGACAAGTTAAGAAAACGCCTGTTTTTCTTTTTTGCTCAATCAATTTCTCCATGTCTGAATTTGAAGAACTTCCAACGTTAAAATCACCATCAGTTGCCAGAATTACTCTGTTGTTTCCGCCTTTAATAAAATTTTCGGTAGCAATTTTATAAGCTAGTTCGATTCCGGCGCCACCGGCAGTACTTCCACCAGCTTGTAAATTTTCTAAAGCATCGTTTATAGTTTCTTTCTCATCTCCGGAAGTTGGAGGTAAAACCATTCCGGCAGCTCCGGCATAAACAACGATTGCAACTTTATCTTTTGCTCTTAATTCGTTTACCAGAATTTTCATGGATTGGATCAATAATGGCAGTTTGTTAACGTCTTCCATAGAACCGGAAACATCAATTAAGAAAACCATATTTGAAGCCGGCAAGTTCTCTGTAGCAATATTTTTTCCTTGTAAACCAATTCTAAGAATTTGATTTTTTGTGTTCCAAGGAGAATCACTTAATTCAGTATTGATCGAAAAAGGATGTTGATCTTTTGGCTGCGGATAATTGTATTTAAAGAAATTTACCATTTCTTCAACGCGAACGGCATCTTTAGGAACCGCTTGTCCATTATTGATAAAACGTCTGATATTAGTATAAGAAGCATTGTCAACATCGATAGAAAAAGTAGAAAGAGGTGCCGTTTTTGGGCTTTCGAATGCATTTTCTACAAAAGCGTCATAATCTTCCTGATTTGTCACAACAGGTAGAGTAGGATGTAGGATGTTTAATTTGGCATCAAGTTCTTTCTCTGTAAGATTTTTATAAATTCCGCTTTTAGTTTCTAAAACAACAACACCATTTAAAGCTTTATTTCCATAAACAGCTGTTGCATCTTTATCTTTTAAAACTTTTACATCCTGAACATCATTCGGATTGATTTTAGCAAATTGTTCTGCTTTTACCGGAATTCCATCAAGAATATACAAAGGCTCATTTTTAGCTAAAATTGGCGCTGCGTCTCTAATTGCTTCATTTTGATTTGAATCGTATTGTACATATCCGGATGAAACAGCAACTCCGGCAACTCTGCTTTGAATCATTACACTAGAGGCTTGGACTTTTCGATTTTTTTTCGAAACACCATAACCTGTAACAACAACTTCTTGCAGCGATTGATTGTGTTCTTGTAATACAACATTGATAATATTTTTGTCGCCTACAGTTTCTGTATGAGATTGATATCCAATAAAGCTGAACAATAATACATCGCCTTTTTGAGCTTCAATGCTATATTTTCCATCAAAATCGGTAGTAGCTACTTTTTTTGTTTTCTTAATCTGAATGTTTACGCCAGGAAGTGCTTGACCGCTTTTATCTGAAATCGTTCCGGTAATTGTTTTTTTCTGTGCCGCAGCTACGAAACATATAAGCATAGAAAGGGCTAATGAAATAAGTTTTACGTTTTTCATGATAGTAATTTTTAAATTAAAAAAATGTTTTTTTTGCTAGTTTTTAGCGGCTGGTTTTCCTGTTTTAGTAGTAATAATTACAACTCCTTTTTTGCCTTTTTCACCATATTTTGATGTAGCTTCCAGATCTTGAAGTACAGTAATGGTTTTGATTTCCTGTTTGTTCAAAGGCGCATAAGGACTTGTTGGATTTGTTCCAAATAAATCATTTTCTGAATAATACCTTCCATCGATAATATACAAAGGCTGATCTAATACCACCAGAGAATCTACATTTTCCGGTTGTAAATTTGGGAGTTCTCTTTGCATCATTTTATCTCTTTTCTGATCGTCACTATGAGATATAGGATTTCCGTTTATAAGAATTAATGGTGCGCTTTTTTTAGCCATTGGAGCTTGTGCCTCTGCTGCGTAAGCAACTTTAGCAGATTCTCTTTGTACATTTCTTCCGTATCCTAAATTTTGTACATCTTTATCTTTTACTTTTTCAACAGTGGCTTCTTCCTCTATATTGGTAAAACCGGATTGAACAGATAATGCCGGAGCAATCTGACTTGCAACAGGCGCAGTAATTGATTCTGCAGCAATCGCATTATCAGCTGAGATATGAACTTCTTGTAAAGCTACTTGCGGTTGTACTTTAACTTGTTGGTCTATAATTTTTGCAGCTTCTGCTTTAGGAACTATTGGAGAATCTGTAGCACCAACTGCTTTATTTTTTTCTAAAACAGGATTTTGGATTGTTTCTTTTTTATCTCCATTTACCAAACCTTTAGAAGTTTGAGTTGTTGTAATTTTATCCGATTTTAGAAACTGAACTCCTAAAGAGATTAATAATAATAGTGAAGCTGCAATTGCAATTTTTTTCCATAGTGAAATGGCTTTTTTGTCTTCTTTTTTGTCCAGTTTGTCTTCCAGACGCGACCAGACTTTTTCCATTCCTGGAAAATCTTTTGATTCCGCGTTGTGTGCGGCATCTTTAAATTTATCGAATATTTTATCTTGATTGTCCATGACTACTTTGCTTTTTGATAATACAATTTATTTACTAAATCCTTTAGCTTGGTTTTTGCGGCATTCAATTGTGATTTCGATGTGCCTTCGGAAATGTTTAGCATTGCGGCTATTTCTTTATGTCCAAAACCTTCAATAACAAAAAGGTTAAAAACAGTTTTACAGCCGTCCGGAATATGGTTTAGTAAATTGAGTAAATCTTCTTCTTCCAAAGCGTTAACTTCTTCTGTAAAAGGTTGCGCAAGCAATTTGACATCATCAAGATACATATTGAAATTGGTGTTTTTCTTGATGGTTGCCAAACAATGATTGACAGTTATTTTTCGCGCCCAAGCTTCAAAAGCCAGAACCTCTTTTAGTTGTTCCAGTTTTGTGAATATGGTGTAGAAAGCGTCAGCCATAGCTTCTTCTATTTCTTCTTCCTTTTTGAGGTATCGTTTGCAAACGCGATACAATTTTGGAGCCATATGCTCATAAACCTGACGCTGAGCATCGCGGTTCATTTTTTTGCAGTTAGAAATTAGCGTTTCGTTTATCACAATTGTTGTCTTTATACTAAAGAGGGATGAAAAATCAAAAAGGTTGGGACGATGATGAAAAAAAGTTTTTTTTAAGGTACAAAGATACAAAGGTTCAAAGTTGCAAAGGTTTTTTGTAGAGATGTAATGTATTGTGTCTTTGTGTAAACAGGAATGAATATATCTTCTTTATAATAATTTGTTATAGCAATTTATTCTCCTAAACAAATGTTATTATAGAATTCTACAATTTCATTAATTTGATTATAACCAAATTTATTGTCTTTTATTCTTTTGACCAAAGATTCGCAGTCAGCGAAAAAACTTGTCGCAGTTTTTTTCCAATTTGAAAGAATTCCGGAATTTATATAAGTAGGATATTGATCTTTTTTTCTTTTTACATAAAAAAGTTCCCGATATTGTTCTGTGTGATAAGCATAACCAGATATATTGTTGGAGCCGTGAGTTGATATTGCAGTTTTCTTTGTAATATTGGGATCTGTGAAAATTTGTGTTTTTTCCTCTTTATAAAGACAAACGTCGCCTTCAACAATTAGTTCAAGTAATTTAGGATGATCAAAAGAGTTTAATTTAACATACTCATAGGTTTGTACAATATCAAATCCTATAAATTTGATTTTACTCACATTTTCATAATCCCAAGTATCAGCTTTATCATCAGCAGAAATTTTAAATTTTATTTTATCGTTTTTTAAAGAAGCAAAACCTTCTATAGAATCTCCGTCTTTAAAATAAATTATAGCATCCTGAGTTTGAGAATAACTTTGAAAGTTGACAAAAAAGAATAAGACAATTATAATGTTATTATAGAATTGTTTCATAAAATGCAATTAATTTTCTAGTTCAATATTTTGATGTTTTGCAATATTTTTTAAAACAGTAATATATTCGGTGTTAATTTTCGATTTTGATGTTTTAATAAATTCACTCCCATCAGGATAAATTGTTTTAGACACATAATCTTCAGGATTTAATGCTTTAAAGTATTCTTTACAAAGTAATTCTTTAGCTTTTTCAAAGTCACCAACTTTCAGGAAAAGTTTGATTTTGTAAATTGATGATATTAGTATATAAGTATTATTAAGAATAAATTCCTTTAAATAATTGAACTCAGTATTTGATTGAAGAATTGCTTTTAAATGATTATGTAGATTATTATAAATTTCAATCTCCAGATTTTCTTTTTCTGTTTTTTTATTCAGTTTGTACCAATAATCATTTCCCTTAACTACATGCCCTAAGCGAAAGTGTATTTGGCAATCATAATCACGAATAAATTTGGGGATTTCCTTATTTGAATTTTCTAGATATTCTTCTGAATCAAAGAATCCGATGTTAAATGTAAATGATACTTCATCAGGATCATTCCATTTGCTTTTTTGAATACTAACAACTTGTATTAATTCATTTAGTTTTCTATTGAATGCATTTCCATTTTTTCTAAATCCAAACTCTTTAAAAAAAGGGTTTATAACATTCTTTAAAATATCATCAAATTCGATTTGTAAATTTCGTTCGCTTTTAGTTTCCCCAAATAAAGAGTTAAAAATGGTATTTGGTTTATTTTTCATTTAATATCCTTATAAAATATTACTTAATTGGCAAACTCAATTTAAAAATCTTCGTTTCTAACAATTCAGTATCATTATCTTCACACAGCAAAAACTCAATTTTATCATTTGATTTTTTGTAGAAAGTCAAACCTTCAAATTTATTGGTTGAAGTTATTTTTTGAGTGAAATCAATTTTCATGGTTTTAAGATCGATTCGGCCAATGAAACTTCCAAGGATTTCGCCATCGTCGTAAGTTGATTTGGTGTCTTCGGTGGTTGAAAGGAAATAGATTTTGTCTTCGACCAAAATAGCGTCGGTAAAACTGGAACGGATTCCTTTTATTTTTGGAAGTTTATAATTGGTTGCAACCAATGCAAATTCTTCACCCAGACTTTTAGCGTGAATCGTAAAAATCGTGTTTTTGTTGGAAATTCCGTTTCCGCGATTGAATAAATACCAGTTTTCTCCATCGAAAATTGCGCCTTCAAGATTAAAATCTTCCGGTTTTATTTCGCCAAAACTTTGCATCAAACCATATAAATCGACCAAATTGTTTTTTTGTAAAACGGATTTATTTTTAAGATCAAACTCAATCATTTTGTTTCGGTTTTCGGTCGAACCGGAACCAAATACATATAATGTATCGTTGTGATGTGTTAGCGATTCAAAATCTGGTTTTAAGTTTTTGGGAATATTTTGCGTTGGATTGTCAATTAAAGGATGTTGATTTAATTGCTGATTTTGCATGTTGTATTCGTATAAATATCCGCTATTGTCGCCAATGATATATAATGAATTGTTATTTAAAAATAATCCTGATGCTGAACCGATTCCGATGATTTGAAATAATATTTCTAATGTGAATTTTTCCATGAATGTTGTTTTGAAGTCTTTGCTATATTGACTTTATCTTTTTAAATTAATTTTTAATTCGGTTGCTGAAGTAACTTCTTTAAGGGCATCAATTATAAACTTACTTTTTAGATTTTTGTTATGAGCATAATTTATATTTATTTCCTGATTATTTCTTTCTTCTAAATCAAAAGAATCAAAATGTTTTTTAATTATCTCACCATTTATTAAAATTTTAAAAGTCTGATGACATGAGTGATCAACTGATATGATATGTTTTAATTTTCCATTATTACTTGCAGGTTTATTTTCAAATTGTTTAACTTCTTCTTTATTAATGAGATTTTGATTTGAAAAATAAACATTCCAAAAATTGGTTGTGGGTAAAAGGGTTTTAGAATATTCAAAACATATACTTATTTTAGTTAGATATGTTTTTCCCTTTTCTATCCAGGATATAAAAACAGGATCATTTGGGAAATCTTCCATGCAAAAATCCTTGTTATCAATTGTGTTAGGATCATATGTTTTTATTCCTCCGCCAATACAATAATTTTCATAAACGCAAATAGTATCAATTTTCTGTGATTGAAGATTTTTAATGAAATCAGAAGTTAATTTGTCAATGTTAACTTCTTTCTTTATTTGGGCATTTCCAATGATGGAAAAGAAAAAAATAAATAAAATTATAATCTTTTTAGTCATTAAGATTTTAGTGTTTGAGAATTTTTATTTTGAAAACATATACCTAGCCCTGATAGTAATGAAAATACTTTGAAAAGAAATTGCGATTTTTTCCTGACAGAACAAAGCGACCAGCGGAAGCTCTTGGTATGTTTTGGAAAAATACAATTTATTGAAAAAGTATTGTAATGAATAGCAGGAATATGCTTCGTAAAATTAGTATATTTATGATATAAAAAAATGAAAATGATATGAAATCAATAGACCCGAAAGATTTTAAAGTTACAGATAAAATAAAGTTATCAAAGATTCCGACTTTGCTGGATATTGATGCTGATAGTGACGAAAAAGAAGCCAAACTGGATAAAGTGCAGGCAAAACTGAGCAATTTGCAAGATGTGATGTATGCACATAATAAATATAGTGTTTTGATTTGCCTGCAAGGAATGGACACTTCGGGAAAGGATAGTTTAATCAGAGAAGTTTTTAAGGAATTTAATCCGCGTGGTGTTGTGGTGCATAGTTTTAAAACGCCAAATTCGACGGAACTGGAACATGATTATTTATGGAGACATTATATCGCGTTGCCGGAAAAAGGGAAGTTTGCCATTTTTAATCGTACGCATTACGAGAATGTTTTGGTAACTCGTGTGCATCCGGAATATATTTTAGGGGAGAATTTGCCGGGAATTAATTCGGTTGATGATATCACACCAAAATTTTGGGAAGACCGAATTAAGCAAATCAATAATTTTGAAAAGCATATTTCGCAAAACGGAACTATTGTATTAAAATTCTATTTGCATTTGAGTAAAGAAGAACAAAGAGAACGTTTATTACGCCGTTTGGAAGAAGGAAAACACAACTGGAAGTTTTCGCCCGGAGATTTGAAAGAACGCGAACACTGGAAAGAATATCAGGAATATTATGAAGAGGCAATAAATAAAACATCAACAGATTATGCGCCTTGGTATGTCGTTCCTGCCGATGATAAAGAAATGGCACGATATATTGTAGCCAAAATTATCTGGGAAGAAATGCAAAAGCATACAGATATTAAGGAACCGGAATTGGACGATAAGATTAAAGCCAATATCGAAATCTATAAACAACAATTGAAGAAAGAGCCTTAAAGTAAGGCTCTTTTTTTTTGGCTTATGTTAATGGTATTTTATGAATGTTTTGTAGTACTAAATTAATGTTAATTTTTTAGGGGGTAAAATATGCTTTTTTAGCACTCTCTTGTTTTTTTGATAATATCGAAGTGATTTTTAGTTAAAGTGTAAGGGGTTACTTTGTAAAAAAATAAAAATTAAACATTAAAGCGAGATGAAAAGAATTATTTTACCCCTTATTATTCTTGGATCGTTGATTACGTCATGTAATAACGACTCTAAAGATCAGGATGAAACAACAAGTGTTGTATTAAAGGACCAATCTGTAACGCCAAGTTTGTTGAAGGCAAAATCAGGTTTTGAAGATTTAAAAATTTATTCTCTTTTTAGTTCAGATGATGTTTTTGCTGATAGTCCAAAATTTGTTTTTGGAGGCTCTGCTGATGGTTCAGGTTTGTTGAAAAATACGGATGGAACTTTTACTTTCTTAGTAAACAACGAAGACAATTTTTCGGTTTCAAGAATTTCATTAGACAAAACATTCAAACCTACAAAAGGGGAATATTTGTTAAATTCTAGTGGAGGAACCTGGAGACTTTGTGGCGCAACAATGGCTACACAAGCTGAACACGGTTTTGGACCACTTTATTTAACTTGTGGAGAATCTGGAGAAGAATCTCGTACGCATGCTTTGGATCCTTACGCAAGTGCAGGTGGTGCATCTGTATCTAAAGAATTGGTTGGATTTGGTCGTTTAAGTGCTGAGAATGCCTTGCCGTTACGTACTTCTGCTTACAAAGGCAAAACTGTTGTTGTAATTGGTGATGACGATTCTGGAACTTACGGAGGTCAGGTTTTTATGTATGTATCTAATACTGTTGGTGATTTGACTAATGGTACTTTGTATATGCTAAAAAGAAACGATGACAATCAAAGAGAAAAAGATATGGAAACAAGTAAAACATATCCTGTATCTTTTGTAAAAATCGAAAATCACAAAACTTTAACTGGTGCTCAAATCAACGCTTCTGTAAATACTTTGAAAGCTATTAAATTTGGTCGTGTAGAAGATTTAGATTACCGTAAAGGTGGTGACAATGCAGATCGTGAATTGTATTTTAACGTAACCGGACAAAATACAACTGGAACAAATGCTGATGGTTCAAGAACTAAATATGGTAGAGTTTACAGATTGAATCTTGATGCTGCTGATCCATTAAAAGGAACTTTAGAAGTTGTTCTTGACGGAGATAATCGTTCTGGAATTGCTGGTAAATTCCAAAATCCAGATAACATTTGTGTGACTAAAAATTACGTTTATGTTCAGGAAGATGCTAATGGATACGGTGACGAAACTCACGATGCTTACATCTATCAATACAATATTGCTACAAAAGATCTTAAAGTTGTAGTAGAATTAGACCACCGTCGTACTGCAACTGATGCTGCAAAATACAATGTAGGTGGAACTTCAAAATTTGGAGATTGGGAATATGGTGCTTTAATCGATGTTTCTGAGCAACTTGGTATTCCAGATACTTTTATGTTGAGCGTTCAGCCACATACTTGGACTGGTGAGAAATACAAAAGCCCTGATGGAGGAACAAATCGTCCGAATGAGCAACAAGCAAGTCAAATCGTAGTAATTAAAGGTTTAGCGAGATAAATTTTTAAAACTTTACAAAACAGCAATCCACTACTTCAGTTTGAGGTAGTGGTTTCTGTTTTTCTGAATATTCCTCTTTTAATCGGTATTAAATCATGAAAAAAATATATTGTTTGTTGTTCTTGGTAACATTTGTTGCTTGTCAGAAAAAAAACAAACATCAGGAAGTAAATGAATTGTTTCAGTCAGATATTACTTTATTGATCGAAAAAGTCGCCAAACTTAAATATTCGGTACAAGAAGATTCTACCGAAGCACAGATTCAGAGACAATTTCTGGAAGCACATCAAAATTATAAAAAGGTCGAAATGATAAGTGAGTATTATTCGCCCGCAGTTTCTAAATCGATCAACGGACCAGCAATACCGGAGTTCGAAGAAAATGATAAAGTGACCGTTCAGGCCGAAGGTTTTCAGGTTATTGAGGAATTGGTTTTTCCGAAATATAACAGAGCAAGCAAAAAAGAATTACTTCAGGAATTAGGGGTTTTATCTGCCAATTTAACTCGGTTAGAAAAAGTTTCAAGTTCTAATGAATTGACAGATGCACACGTTTTTGACGCAATGAGATTAGAAGTTTATAGAATTATTACTTTAGGAATTACCGGTTTTGATTCGCCTGTAGTTTTAAATTCACTTCCGGAAGCATTGGTTTCTTTAGAAACAATCGAAAAATATTATAAGGTTTATCTCGAAGATAAATCAGTTCCGGATTCAAAACAAGTTCTTACAGTTTTAGAAAAAGGCAAGAAATATTTAAAAGCAAACACCAATTTCGATGCTTTTGATCGTGCTTATTTTATTAAAGAAATTGCAAATCCGTTAAGTCGCGGATTGTATAAAACACAATCAGAATTGGGAATTTCGTTAATGAAAGAGCAAAGAGGTTTGAAAGTAACATCTCAGACTTTATTTGACAAAGACGCTTTTGATCCCGAAGCTTTTTCGGGTTTCCCCGATTATAAAACGACGCCTGAAAAAATAGCTTTAGGCAAAAAGTTATTCAACGATCCTATTTTATCCGGAAACAATACGCGTTCCTGCGCTTCGTGTCATCATGCCGATAAAGCGTTTACGGATGGATTGGAAAGAGCAGTTTCATTAGACGGAAAATCAATGATTCAGCGAAATACACCAACATTAAATAATATCGCTTTTCAACGTGTATTTTTTGCAGATTCCCGAGTAAGTTATCTCGAAGATCAGGCGGTTGCCGTCATCAAAAATGAAAATGAAATGCATGGTTCTCTGGAGAAATCCGCATTGGCGATTCAAAAGAAAGCTGATTATGTAAAGGAATTCGGGAAAGCTTTTCCGAAAGGAAAAATCAATGAATTTGCAATCAAAAACGCTTTAGCTTCTTATATTCGTTCGCTGAGTCATTATGATTCAAAGTTCGACGGATATATGCAAAACAAAGTAACCTTTACAGCCGATGAAAAAGCAGGATTTAATCTGTTTGCCGGAAAAGCCAAATGTGCAACTTGCCATTTTATTCCATTAACAAACGGAACTGTTCCTCCAAATTTTGACAGATCTGAAAGTGAGATTTTAGGTGTTCCAAATAAAAACAAAAAGCTTGATGGCGATTTAGGGAAGTTTGTGATTACGGGAGCAGCTATTCATAAATATTCATTCAAAACTCCAACCATTAGAAATATTGAACTTACAGCGCCTTACATGCACAATGGTGTTTATAAAACGATGGAAGAAGTGATCGATTTTTATAATGAAGGAGGAGGTTTAGGTAAAGGATTCGCTCTTGATAATCAAACATTGCCTGAAGACAAATTAAAGCTGACAGATCAGGAAAAAAAACAGCTTATTGCTTTTATGAGAACGCTGACGGATAAGAAGTTTGTGGAAAATAGATAAAAGAAAATAGATAAAAGAAAATAGAGGAAAGAGAATAGAGAATAGATGCAAGAAGAAAGATGCAAGAAAGTTCATGAAGTTTTGCTATAAATTTCACGTATTGCTTTGTGAACTTTGTATTCTTTCGTCATCTAATAACTTCGCGAACTTTGCGGTAAAATTTTTTCGCCACAGATTTTACAAATTAAATTCGTGGCAAAAAATCTTCAAATAATTCCGTTGGTCAAAAGCCAAATGCAGTTCATCAAACTAATTTTAATAGCGTTTTAGGTTTGTGCTCCTTTGCATCAAATTAATAAAAACTATTATCATGAACATGCACAAATTATTATTAGTAACCACTATTTTCTTAGTGAGTTTGATTTCTTCAAAAGCTATTGCACAATCTCCACTTCCAATTCATGTGGGAATAAAAGGAGGTTCCAATTATTCTGAATTGCCGGTTACAGATGGCTTTAGCTCAAAATATGCAGCAGGTTATTTTGTGGGAGCAATGGGAAGATTCGATTTTAAAAGATTCTACATTCAAAATGAAATCTTATATAGCGAGAAGTCTTCAAAAATTGAGAAAACTTCATTGTCAGCTTCTAAAAATGCAAAATGGAGAAGTCTCGAAATGCCTTTATTAATAGGTTATAAAGTAATTGATCTTTCGACTTTGAATGTGAGAGTTTTTGGAGGTGGAGTTTATTCCTATGTTCTCGATGAAAATGTTTCTTCACTAAATCAATTAAAAAACTCCTACACAAAATTTAACAAATCTAATATTGGCTACCAAGTTGGAGCAGGAGTCGAAATGTGGAAATTTACCTTAGATTTCGTTTATCAAGGCGGACTGAATAATCTTAGTAAAGACTTTAGTTCCAAAGCAGATTCCTTTAATGTAAGCGTTGGATATTTTTTCTTATAACTTCATAATTTATCGGTTAATCTTAAGCAACAGCAAAGAATCTTTTTGGTTCTTTGCTGTTCTTTTAGAAAATATAGGGTTATTTTTGATCCAAAAGATTCTCATAATTTACTTACTCTTTTTTTGATGACTATAAAATATAAAAAGCGACATTGGATATTTTTAATCTTTTTCTGGTTCATACTTGGTATTACGATTTGGGCACAATTGATTGCCGATTATGGTATAATTTCGGCCATACGCCAGTCTGGTTTAATATTATTAAGTTCCATTGTTTTAGCTCATTTTCTTAGTGACGTGATGCTTCCAAAGGCATTACGTAAAAATAAAATGACACTATTTGCGGTACAGGCTTTTGTTGTAGTGCTGCTTTTGTCCCTTTGCCTGGCTGTGATTTATGCTGTTTTCTCCGATTCGCACACACGTAACCGATTATATCCTGAAGAAGCTAATATGGCTACTATTGAGTTTTTGTGGGCTCGGTTTTGTGGAAGTATTCCTGCTGCACTTTTGATTTGTGGAACCGCTTGCGGACTCCGATTTTATCAGGAACATAATGTGATCGAAAGAAATCATGCTCAATTGCAGCAAGTTCATTTAGAAGCACAGATAAAAATCCTACAAGATCAGATTAATCCGCATTTGATGTTTAATATCCTGAATCATATTCACATTTTGATGCAAAGTAATGTCGAATTGGCTTCAGTTTTACTGGTTCAGTTTTCGGATATTTTAAGGTATCAATTGTATGAATGTAATAAAGAATATGTTCCGTTGCATCTTGAAATTAAATACTTAAAAGATTTAATTGCCGTCGAAGAAACCCGTTGGGGAAATGAATTAGAAGTAAAAAGCAAATGGAATATCGAAGACGGTCATCTTCAGATTGTGCCTTTACTTTTGGTTCCGTTAATAGAAAATGCTTTTAAACACGTATCAAGACTTCCAAACCAAAAAGGATACGTGCATTTATCATGCGAACAAATAAATAAACAACTGATTTTTAAAATAGAAAACTCTTATACGGAACAATATAAAATTCCGTCTAAAAATCAAGGATTAGGACTTGAAAACGTCAAGAAAAGATTGTCGATTCAATATCCCGAAAAACATCAATTAGATATAGAAAAAACAGATTCAGATTTTACTATAAAAGTGACCTTAGATTTGAAATAAAAAAAAGCTTTTGCCACAGATTATAAAGATTAAAAGGATTTTTTTTGCCACGAATTTGCTTCGTCTGTTCGCTATCGCTCGAGTCACAAACTTTCACTAATTAATTCGGTTGATTATAGAGATAAAGCTTTGTGAACTTTGTATTCTTTCAAAGTCAAAACTTTGCGAACTTTGCGTAAATCTTTGCAAACTTTGCGGTAAAATTTTCGCCAATGATTAGAAGGGTTTTTGTGAAAGAGGCAAGATGAAAGAATAAAGAATATAGAATAAATCTGCTTAATCTGCAAAATCTGCGAGAAACCTTTTTCAGACATTAACACCAAACCTGAAACAAAAGAAACAAAACAAACCTGAAACAAAAAACTATGAACATGAAATGTCTCGTTATTGACGACGAACCAATTGCAAGAAACGGAATAGTAGATTTTATTTCAAAAATTGATTTCCTTGAAGTTTTTGGCACTTGTGCTTCTGCTTTGGAAGCGACTTCGTATATTCAGGATAAACAAATCGATTTGTTGTTTCTGGATATAAATATGCCTTATTTGTCTGGATTAGAATTTTTAGAATCTCTGGATAATCCGCCATTGGTTATTTTTACAACCGCTTATTCAGAGCATGCTTTGGATGGATATCGTTTGCAAGTAGTTGATTATTTGCTAAAGCCAATTACGTTTCAGCGTTTTTATCAGGCTTCATTAAAAGCAAAACAATGGCATCAAATGATTTCTCCGAAGCAAAATCAATTAGATCCATTTCTTTATGTTCGTCAGGAAGAAGGATTTCAAAAGATTTCGTGGGTTGATATTTTATATATCGAAGGAATGCAAAATTATGCTAAACTTCATTTTACAGATAGAATTCTTGTGATTCATCAAACCATGATTTCATTAGAAGAAACACTTCCAACGGAGATTTTCTTTAGAATTCACAAATCATTTCTGGTAAATATTACACATATAGATTCCGTTTCCGGCGGACGATTATTTGTAAAAGGACAAGAACTACCTATTTCAAGAACACGCCGTGAAGCATTATTGAAAGAGGTAGTTTATAAAAATCTATTGAGCAGATAATTCTAGAATTGCCATTTTAAAGCTAAAGCTGCATAAAATGTTGTCGTGAATCTTGGGTTTGCCATATCCTTTTCTTTAAACATATTTTTTATTTTTCGGTCATTTGTTGAGAACGATCGAGCCAAAGTACTTCCCGCTGTTGGTTCAAATGTCCAATGTTTACCAAATTTAAGCTGAGGTCTTAAACCCGCAACAATTTGTTGATATCCAAGTAACATCGATTTGTTTGCCGGATTTATTTCAGCAGTCATTCCGCTAAGTTCTACAACTGTTTTTAGGTCAAATGTTTCAGACATTCGATAACCTAATTCTAAACCTTCGGGAAAAGTGACTTTAAAATGTAATGCGCCTTTAGATTCCCAATTAAAGTAAATTCCCGGAAGCACCATTGGAACACCAAAACTATTGGTTAAAACCGGCCCAAAACCCAAAGCTAAATTCGGATTGAATTGTTTGATAAAAAGAACTCCACCTTGTATAAGAACGTCGTCTTTATTGATTTCGACCATATCCGTATAAACGCCTACAGAAGCCATAACTAAAATTGACCACGACGGAGAAATTGATCTTAAATGTTTGACTCCAATTTGTGCATTCAGAAGCTCATCGGGAAAACCGGTTGGTATTTCTACAGGAAGATCTCGCAGATCATAATTTTTGTTTTCCATTTTGGCGTAAGCTCCCTGAAGCATGATCGACCAAAGTTGTGGATGATTGTATTTGTCCATTTTCATGGAAAGCGGAATTTCTACAGAAACCTGAGCTCTTTTAAAATTACTTTTGGCATCTGTTTTAGCGCTGTCAATTGGTCGAACGTAATTAGAAAAAGGAACATAATCTACTTTGAATTCTCCTGAGATATTTTGCTGAGATCTTACAGAAATTGTAACCAATAGAAAAATAAATACTTGCGATAGATAAAAAACTGTCTTGTTCATGATTTTGATTAATTTTTCTGCGAAGTACAGCGTTCTTCCTTAATCCAAAAAAATCATTTGACGACTGGTCTTTATCTTTTGACCAACTGCATAAAAAAACGAAACCCGACAGACTATGCGATCTGTCGGGTTTGTTACCAAAAACAAAAATAATAAATTAAACCTTTACTTTTATAAATCAAAACCATAGGCTAGACGTAAAGCCACTTGGTTGGTTTTGAATTTGTTATAGTCCTCATAACGGACACTAATATCAATGTATTTGTTGGCGTATCCAATTCCTGGCGCCCATAAAAAAGTGGTTTGATCATAACCGTTTGTAACGGCAAAACCAGCACCAACTTCACCTAAAACATAGAATTGATCTTCCCAGATAAAAGCTTTAAAACCCGCTTTCGCCGGAATAAAACCAAGATCTTTTACATCAACTCCATTGTCATCTTTTCCCATAAACAAATTGGTAAAACCAGTTGTTAACGTTAATGACGTTCTTTTTGATAAATCATACTGTAAACGAACATCTCCACCCAATGACCAATCGTATGCATTGTCAGTTGGTAAACCTCCGTTAAGTCCAAATCCTAATCTGAAGCCCTGATCATAATTTTTGATTTCTCCTTCAGATTTAGACGTTGTAGTGTCTTGAGCAAACGTGGTATTGGCGTATAAAAAAGCGAAACTCGCTAGGCAGAACATTTTTAGATTTCTCATGACAATTTTTTTTGAATTTATAATGTTGTAAAAATAATAGCTAGGCTTTGGGGCATTGTTATAGAATTTTTTGAAATTGTTATATAATCTCGAGGTTTATTAAAAATGACTTAATTTTTGCTTATCATTTTAATATTATCAAAGAATTGAAAGCTTCTGACTATCTTTGCCGACTAAAAAGAGTAGAAGTGAATTTAAAGCAGTACACCAAAGAGTTTTCATACAATTTAAGATTAGCATATCCTATTATATTAGGTATGGTTGGACATACATTAATAGGTATCGTCGATAATATAATGGTAGGGAAATTAGGAAGTACTGAACTTGCAGCAGTTTCACTTGGAAACAGTATGATTTTTATTGCAATGTCCTTGGGAATTGGTTTCTCGACTGCAATTACTCCAATTGTTGCCGAAGGTGATGCCGAAAAAAACGATTCTAAAATTCGTTCAGCATTTCATCATGGTTTGTTTTTATGTATCATTTTAGGATTATTACTTTTTGGCGTAATTATTCTGGCAAAGCCAATAATGGAATTGCTAAAACAACCAGCCGATGTAATTGCACTTGCAAAACCATATCTTGATTGGGTAGCTTTCTCATTGATTCCGCTGATTATGTATCAGGGTTACAAGCAATTTGCAGATGGAATGTCTATGACAAAATATTCGATGTACGCCATGATTATGGCAAATGTTCTGCATGTTGGAATCAATTATATGTTGATTTACGGAATCTGGATTTTTCCTAAAATGGGAATTGTTGGCGCAGCACTTGGAACAGTAATTTCAAGAATCTTTCTGGTAATGTTCATGCATATAATGTTATCGAGAAGAAATGATTTGAAAAAATATTTCAAGAATTTCAGTTTTAGTGAGATTAAAAAAGAAACCATAAATAAAATTATAAGCATAGGATTTCCATCAGCAATGCAAATGCTTTTTGAAGTAGTGTTGTTTACAGCATCAATCTGGCTTTGCGGTAATATTGGTAAAACCAGTCAGGCAGCCAATCAAATTGCGCTGAGTTTGTCTTCAATGACCTTTATGTTTGCAATGGGATTAAGCGTAACATCAATGATTCGAGTTAGTAATCAAAGAGGATTAAACGACTATAAAAACTTAGTTATCGTTGCGCGTTCTATTTTTTTATTGGCAATTATAATCGAAACCGTTTTTGCAATCTTGTTCGTTGTTTTTCATAATTACTTGCCGCATATCTTTTTGAATATGGAAAACGGAGGACAGCTTCTGGATAATAACGAGGTAATAAGTATTGCGTCGAAATTATTTATAATAGCGGCAGTTTTCCAAATTTCTGATGGAATTCAGGTGGTTGTTTTAGGAGCTTTACGTGGATTGCAAGATGTTAAAATCCCAATGTATATAACGTTTGTGGCATATTGGGTAATTGGTTTTCCAATCTCGTATTATTTAGCCGAATATACAGATTTGAAAGCGCAGGGAGTTTGGATTGGACTTTTGGCAGGATTAACTTCTGCGGCGATATTTTTGTACATTCGTTTTCATTTCCTGACTAAAAAATTAATCAAAAATTCAGATTCAAATACTTAAATTTGAGCCTTATAAAATAAAAAATATGCCAATCAAGATAGCTTTCGCGAAAGGCACTAACAATAACAAATACATAAATAAAAATGGAATTACCTAAATTTTTACTCGGAGATAATACTGATTTTCCAGATGATATTTTCATCATTCACCTTGATTATCCAAGATTTATAATCAACTTAAAAGATGATGAGGTTGAATTTATGGAAGAAGCAGAAGATCTGGACGAAGCCGAATTAAATGCTGAAATGGAAGGTTTAATTGTTCTTGCTAATGAATTTTATGACCGTGAAATAACACGTTACGAAGAGTAAATACAAATATGTAGAAGAGAGCACAGCGTTAAGGTTCTATGTATTTAGTTTTTTGTTGAAAGTGAAAATGGCTCAAAAAGTCACAATGTTTTATTGAAAGACACTTAATAAAAAACAAAAACTTTGGACTTTGCCAGATTAAAAAAGTAAAGAGATTAAAAATACTTTGCGAGTTTCTCTTTTATTTTTCAACCAAAAAACATTTTAAATCTTTCTAATGAAAAAATTAAGTTTTTTAAAACCCATTTTCAATTTTATAGCAATTGGATTGCTAATTACTACTTTAAGTCGAATATTTTTATTTTTTATTTTTAAAGACAGAGTAGTAGAAACACCAAATTTCTGGTATATTTTTCCAATCGGTCTTCGAATGGATTTGATATTATTATGTTATTTGTCATTTTTGCCAGCAGTTTTAATTACGTTTTTACCAAATAAATGGCTGAAATTCACCAATAAATTTCTGGTGATTTATAGTTTTTTATTCCTGTTTCTGATTCTTTTTGTAGAATTGGCTTCTCCGGATTTTGTAAAACAATACGATACACGTCCAAATAAGATCTTCTTAGATTATCTGATTTATCCAAAAGAAGTTGTTGGAATGCTTTTAAAAAGTTACTTGACTTCTATTATTGTGACATTCCTAATTTTGGGAGTTGTTTTGTATTTTGCTTTCAAAAAAGGAAAAAAATATTTCTATACTACAAGTGCTGAATATAAATTCAAACTGATGATTTTTCCATTAGTTGCATTTTTATTGTTTTTTGGAGCACGTTCAAGTCTTACTTCAAAACGTCCAATTAATGCCAGTAATGCAGTTTTCTCTACAGATCAGCTAACAAATACTTTGGGATTAAATTCATTCTATACGGTAGCTTTTGCGGCTTATTCTATTAAAAATGAAGGAAACACGAAGATGTATGGTAAAATGGATGAAGCCGAAGCAATTGCTCGTGTAAAAAAATACATGATTGCCGGACCAACTGATTTTACAGATGCTGAGATTCCGTTTCTACATGTAGAAAAACCAGATACAATCTTGAAGAAACCTTATAACTTGGTTATCTTTCTACAAGAAAGTTTAGGAGCTGAATATGTTGGGATTTTAGGAGGAAAACCATTAACACCGGAATTTGATAAATTATCGAAAGAAGGTTTATTGTTTACTAATTTATATTGCACAGGAACAAGAAGCGTTCGTGGAATTGAAGCGGTTGTAACTGGATTTTTACCTTCACCATCTGAAAGTGTAGTAAAGTTAGGAAACTCACAGCAAGGATTTTTTACACTTGCAGATGCTTTAAAACAAAAAGGATATGACACCAGTTTTATTTACGGTGGAATGGCGAATTTTGATAATATGGCTTCGTTTTTCAACGGAAACGGTTTTCAGGATATTGTAGATCAGGAAGATTTTGAATCTGATGGAAATAAATACGCTTTCAAAGGAACTTGGGGTTATTCAGATGAAGATTTAGTTACTAAAGCAAACAATTACTTTAAAGCAAAAGGCGACAAACCTTTCTTTTCTTTAATGTTTTCGACTTCAAATCATGAGCCTTTTGAATATCCGGAAGGAAGAATCAAACCTTACGACAAGAAACCTGCAACGGTAAATAACGCCATGAAATATGCGGATTTCTCTATTGGTAAATTCTTCGAAATGGCTAAAAAAGAACCTTATTTCAAGAATACTATTTTCATCGTAATAGCGGATCATAATACCAGAACTTACGGGAAAAATTTAGTACCAATTAATAAGTTTCATATTCCGGCTTTGATAATGGGACCTGGAGTTCCAAAAGGAGTTTCGTATAGCAAATTGGCAAGTCAAATTGATATTCCGCCAACATTGTTGAGTTATTTAGGACTTCCGTTTGAAACACCAATGGTAGGAAGAAATCTAAATAAACTAGATCCAAAAACGCAAGGAAGATCGATCATGCAGTTTAATGATATCAATGCATTCAGAGTAGAAAATCAGGTTGTAATCATGCAGCCAAATTTGAAACCTCTGCAATTCGAAATCAAAAATGATACAACTTTAATTCCCGTGAAATTAAATGAAGAATTAGCAAAAGACGCTTTGGCACATGTAATTACAGCAGGGAATTTATATAAAGAGAATAAGTATAAGTTGAGGAAAAAATAGGTTCAAAGGAACATAGGGACAAAGGTTCAAAGAAACAAAGCGTAAAAACCTTTGTAGCTTTGAACCTTTGCTACTTTGTACCTTTATTAAAATACAGCGACAACAAATTTTGAGCAGCTGCAAAAGGTGATATTTCATCATTTTGCACTGCTTTTTTGTTTTGTTCTAATTGCGAAATAATCTCAGGCTGATTATAGAAATTCAGTTTCAATTGTTCGTTTATGGTTTCCATCATCCAGAAGTTATTTTGATCTTTTCGTTTTTCTGGAAAGAAACCTGATTCATTTGTGAGTTCAACATATTGAGAAATCGTTTCCCAAATTTCAGAAATTCCTTCTTTGGTGATTGCACTGCAAGTTGTAACTTTTGGCTGCCAGTTTGATTTTTTGGGAGGAAATAAATGCAAAGCTCTATTGAATTCGAGTTTTGCCTGATTTGCTTTTTTGATATTATCGCCGTCAGTTTTATTGATTACAATAGCATCAGCCATTTCCATAATGCCACGTTTGATACCTTGAAGTTCGTCGCCGGCACCGGAAATTTTTAGTAGCAAGAAAAAGTCAACCATACTATGAACGGCAGTTTCGCTTTGTCCAACGCCAACGGTTTCGATAATGATAGTATCAAAACCTGCAGCTTCACAAAGTATAATTGATTCTCGTGTTTTTCTGGCTACACCGCCCAAAGTATCTCCGGAAGCACTTGGTCTAATAAAAGCATTTTCATCTTTTACCAATTCTTCCATTCGGGTTTTATCACCAAGAATACTTCCGTGCGAAAGTGAACTACTAGGATCAACCGCCAAAACGGCTACTTTTTTGCCTAATTGAGTTAGATAACTTCCAAAAGCTTCAATAAAAGTACTTTTTCCAACGCCTGGAACGCCTGTAATTCCTATTCGGATTGATTTATTGGCGTATGGCAAGCATCCATTAATAACCTCATTTGCTTTTGCAGCATGTTCGGGATTGGTGCTTTCGACCAAAGTAATAGCACGACTCAATGCCGTTCTGTTTCCGTTTAAAATTCCATCAATTAATTCAGTTGAAGAAGGTTGCTGTCTTCTGTTTTTTTTAATTTGATGGATAGCAGAAACATTGGTGATTTCAGGAGGTGAAATTCCGGCTTTTTCTTGTAAGCTGCTTGATTGTTTTTTTGAACTTGACAAAATATACTTTTTGGTAGTGTAAAAGTACAGAAAACAAAAACAGTTTCAAAAAAGGATTTTCTTTGAAACTGTTTGGATTTATTCGCCCCGAATTCACGAATTATTTTTGAATTAAAGACAAAGTTTAAAACTTACACGCAATCATTCGTGAATTCGTGGCTATAAAAATTAATAAGCCGCAGTAAAACGAACTTGATGATGTTTTGCGTTTTCGGCTTCATCAGCAATTACAACTGCTAAATCTTCTACAGAAAGAATACTTCTTTGTTCGTCGTTAAAAACAGGATTCTCTAATCCTAAACGATATTTTCCTGTTCTTCCGGTTGTAATTCCTTGGTGCATTTCAAAAGCAGGACTGAAAAATGCCCAATCCAATTCTTTTTCTTCTTTCAGAATATTCAAATAATCTCTTGCTGCAGTTGCGCCAGCGTGATATTCTTTTGGGAAATCAGGAGTATCAACCGCTTGTAAACCCGGAGCAACAAATAAACTTCCGGCACCACCAATTGTGATAAAACGTTTTACACCAGATTTTTTAACTGCTTCCTGAATCGCTTTTGATCCTGCAATGAAATCATCGTAAATGTTAGGATTAGTCCAACCTGAATTATAAGCATTGATTACAACGTCATTTCCTTTTAGAATTTCTGCCAAAGCATCAACATTAAAAATATCAGCGCTTTTCCAAGTTGCATTTGAAGTGTCTTTTGGGTTTCTTGCAATAGCAGTAATGTCATGATTTCTGTTTGCTAATTCGTTTAAAATTGCTGAGCCAACAAATCCGGTTGCTCCAATAATTGCGATTTTCATAATATATAATTTTAATTAGTAATAAAAAATGTTACAGTTTTGTGTAAAAAAATAGTCTTAGAATTGATTAGAAAAATCTTCCAATGAAATTCCTTCTAATTGCAGACTAACTTTTTGATTCATATCAGCATATAAAGAACTTAAGTTTTGATTGATCTTTTTTCCAACAGGACAATCAGGATTAGGCTGATTTTTTGCATACCCTAAGTTAATGGTTTCAAAGGTCATTTCAAATATTTCTTTTAATGTAATTTTCGAAGGATCGACAGCAAGTTTTGTTCCGCCATTTTTACCTTCTTTACTTTCTACAACATGATGTGCTTTTAGGTTGGCAATTTCTTTTCTAACCAAAACAGGATTCAAATTGATGCTTCCCGCAATATACTCAGATGATAAAAAATCATTTGGGTATTTTGTCAGCAAAGTCAAAATGTGAATCGTTATGGCAAATTTACCTGAAATCATACTGTAATAAAATATATTACAAATGTAGAGAGGTTTTTTCGAATAAAAAAAAAGTTTTAACTAAAAATTAATTGTGCCAATGAAAATCATAGCATAAAAACAAACGGGAATTTATACGCATTATCCGCTTGAAGAATGCGTATTCCCTGGGAAAACTATTTGATTTTTGATTGATTTTTAATTGCAGAAAAATATACCCAAACAATAAAAAGAAGCTGTAACGGTATTCTGAACCATAGGTAAGAAATGCCTTTTCCACTATAATCTGCCGCTTGTAGATTTATATTGTGACAGGCGGCATAGATATTTGCAGGAAGCAGCATTATAAAAAATACGATAAGAAGTTTGCCGCTAAGCACTTTTGTTTCAGGAATTAAAAGCCAAATCGCGGCAATGAGTTCGATAATTCCTGTTGCATAGACAATAATAATTGGTGAGGGCAAAAAGGAGATCATCATTGCCATTCCTTTGGCAAAAGCAAAATGACCAATAGCTGTAAATACAAGCATTGCTGCCATAGCGATTCTGCCGGCTCGTGCAGTTTCAAATTTTTTAGTTTTAAGTCTTATAATTAACAAAGCAATTGCAAAAACTCCGAATAAAATAAATAAGGTTTCCATATCTTTTTTTATACAAAGTTGCATGCAAAAGGAACCTTAAACAATGAACCTGGGTTAATAAATTCGTTTTCTTATTCGGCTTAAAGCTTGTGGAGTAATGCCAATATAAGAAGCAAGGTACTTTTGAGGAATCTTCTGGATTAATTGTGGTTGCTCTATAAATAAATTGCGATAGCGTTGTTTTGCAGAATCATTAAGAAGGGAAAGTTCTCTTTTCGTTTTTTTAAGAAATAAGCTTTCGCTTGCAAGACGACCAATTGTATTGCCAATTTTGGTTTGAGCATAAATGTCCTGAAGATCATTATAAGATATGCGCCAAAGTACGGTGTCAGCCAAAGCTTCAATGTTATAATGCGCGGGTAATCTTGTGATAAAGGAATCATAACCGCTGGCAAATTCGCCATCAAATACAAATGCAAAAGTGAGATCGCTATCTTCACGAGGAATATAATATCGCACTAATCCTTTCTCGACAAATGAAAGATAGTTTTCTAAATGGTCTTTTTTAAGTATGGCGGCTTTCTTCGGAAATTCTTCGCGTATTAATTTAGAAGAAAACGCATCCCATTCTTCATCCGAAAGTTTTGCCATGCGCTCAAAATTGTCTCTTATTTGCTGCATTGTTTTTTGAAATTATATATTAAAAGTAACAAAAAAGTTAAAGAACCAGAATAAATTCTTTGATAGCGCAATTTATAAATGTCTATTTTTGTGATCACTCAACGCTATGAATAATTTTATTTTAATATTTTTCTTCCTGACATTAGGTTTGCTTTTACAAAGAGTAAAACGCTTTCCGACTAATATTTACAAGGTTTTAAACAAAATTGTAATTTATATTTGTCTACCAGCAATTACCTTATATCACATTCCGAAAATAAAGTGGAGCAATGAATTGTTGTTTCCAATCGCTTCAGGTTGGATTTGTTTTATTTTGGCTTTTGCTTTTTTTCATTTCTTAGGAAGAAAATTTGGCTGGTCAAACAAACTTATTGGCTGTCTGATTTTAACTGCCGGATTAAGCAATAGTTCTTTTCTTGGATATCCTATAATTGAAGCTTTATTTGGAAAAAAAGGTTTAGAAACGGCTGTTTTGGTTGATCAACCCGGAACTTTTGTTGTAGTTTCGACTTTGGGAGTTTTTGTGGCGGCTTTTTATTCAAAAGGAAGTCCAAATGCAATTAGTATTATTAAAAAAGTATTGTTTTTTCCTCCATTCCTTACGTTTATTGTTGCTTGTTTAATGAATATTTCAGACTGTCAATTGAATATTGATATTCAGGCTTTTTTATTAAAATTAGGAAGTTTAGTAACACCATTAGCATTACTTTCAGTAGGATTACAACTTCAATTTGATCGAAGAAGTCAACACTGGAAATTTCTTCGATTGGGGCTTTTCTTCAAGTTAATTCTAAGTCCGCTTATAATCTTTGTGTTATATGTTTTTATTTTCAATCAGCATTCAGAAGCTATAAAAGTAACGTTGATGGAAGTTGCGATGGCTCCAATGATTACAGGCGCAATTCTGGCTTCGACTTACGGATTAAAACCCAGATTAAGCAGTATGATGATTGGTTTTGGAATTCCAATTTCGTTTTTAACACTTGCCATTTGGTACTTGATTCTTCAATTTATTTAGTAAATAGAACTAATTCTACAGGGAAAATAGAATTTTAACTAATTTTTAAAAAAATCGTGTTTTCTTTATCTCTTTTTTGACTAATTTTAGAGGAACTAAAAAAACTATAATTATGTCAACATTAAGATTAGGAGATATTGCTCCGGATTTTCATGCAGAAACGACCGAAGGGCCAATCAATTTTCATGAATGGTTGGGAGATTCCTGGGGAGTTTTATTTTCGCATCCTGCAGATTTTACACCTGTTTGTACAACAGAATTAGGAACAGTTGCTAACTATGTTCCGGAATTTAAAAAAAGAAATACAAAAGTTATAGCGCTAAGTGTAGATGGTTTAGAATCTCACAAAGAGTGGATTAAAGACATTAACGAAACTCAAAATACAACTGTTAATTTCCCGATAATTGCTGACGAAGATAAAAAAATCGCAACTTTATATGATATGCTGCACCCAAATGCAAGCGAGAAATTTACAGTTCGTTCTGTGTTTGTAGTTGGTCCTGATAAAAAGATAAAATTGACGTTAACATATCCGGCTTCAACAGGAAGAAATTTTGATGAATTACTTCGTGTGATCGATAGTTTGCAATTAACAGCAAATTATAGTGTAGCAACTCCTGCAAACTGGAAAGATGGTGAAGATGTAGTAATCACGCCAGCAGTTCCGGATAGTGATATTCCGGCTAAATTCCCAAAAGGACATACACCTATAAAACCATATTTGCGTATAACACCGCAACCTAATAAATAAGGTTCTAAGTGGCTAAGATACTAAGTTTCTAAGATTACAGTTTTTATAAAAAAAACTTAGCACCTTAGAAACTTAGTGCCTTAGTACCTTTTTCACATCGGTATATTGACGCTCTTTTTGGTTAATTCATTCATTCGTTTTTTATCGCCGACAACCCAAATAATGTCGTTTTTTTCTAAAAGTAAATGCGATTCAGGATTTAAGATTCGATTACCGTTTCTTTCAAGTCCTACAACAAGTCCGCCAGTTTTTCCTCTAAATTGACCAATGTTTTTTTGGATGAAGTCTTCATTAAAAATTTCCATTTGACGTAGCACAATTTCAGTTTCGTCTATGCTGTTGGCAGCTTCAACTTGCTTGTCTAAATAGTTGGTAAATTGTGTGATTTGTTCATCAGTTCCAATAACACAAATTTCATCACCGGGAAACAGACGTTCATTCTTAGTCGGAATTGGTATTGTGACTTCGCCACGTCTTATAAAAGCAATATTGATTCCTAAGTTTTCGCGAATGCGTAATTCTTCCAAAGTTTTTCCCGCCAAATTTGATTCTTTTCCAATATCAAAAATAGACATGTGACCGTCCCAAGGCATTAAATTGGCATATCTTCTGTCGATTTTTTTGTTTTCGCGATCGTTTAAATTCTTTAAAAAGTGATTTTCAATTTTATGATATTGCTCGTTTAATTTTTTTGGAAACAATTGATACGCTCCAATTGCAATTATTAAGGCAATAAAAGCAACTAAAGGCGAGAAGAAAATGTTCAATAAAAATCCAACGAAAAATAAACCAAGGCTCATTCTAATTAAGATCAACATTAAAAGTGCACCACGATATTTGCGTTCTTCCCATAATTCATCGACTTCATTGACTTTTACGCGTCGCAATGAAAGTGCCCATAAAAATGGTGCAATTACAACCAAAGTAATTAATGCTGCCAATGTGTTTCCAAAACGGGTATCGGCAACTAATGGAGCAACAAATTTTGAGGACAATAAAATGATTGCCGTAATAATTATCGTATGCAGTATAATTTGTGTTACAGATGCGCGAAGTACTACTTGCCATGTACTTACAGATTTAATTGCTTGTGCATTCACACTATAACGGTTGATGTTTTTGACCCATTTTTTTGGTAGTTTTCTTTCCAGATATCCAGAAAACGGATCAGAATATTTAATCAAAAACGGAGTTGTAAAAGTTGTAATGGCAGATACCGCAACAATTATTGGATATAAAAAATCGCTTGTCACTTTAAGCGTCATTCCCAGAGTTGCAATAATAAATGAAAACTCCCCAATTTGTGCCAAACTCATACCAGTTTGAACAGATTGTTTAAGTGGTTGTCCGGATAATAAAGCACCAACAGAAGAACTAAATGCTTTTCCGAAAATGGTTAAAAGTGTAATAAGAGCAACCGGAAGCGCATAAGTAACTAAAGTTTCCGGATTGATTAACATTCCCACAGATACAAAGAAAACTGCACCAAATAAATCTTTTACGGGTTGAATCAAATGCTCTATTTTTTCTGCCTGAGTAGTTTCGGCAATAATAGAACCCATAATAAATGCACCCAAAGCAGGAGAAAATCCAACATTGGCAGCAAACATAACCATCATTAAGCAAAGTGCCAGCGAAATAATAAGTAACATTTCGTCTGTCAAAAGATGTTTTGCTTTCTTAAGAAATGTTGGAATAATGAAGATTCCGCCCAAAAACCATATGATTAAAAAGAAGACTAATTTTAAAACCGATTGTAACAATGCACCCCCAGAAACCTGATCGCTAACCGCAATTGTCGATAATAAAACCAACATTAATATCGCGACAATATCTTCGACAATTAAAGCGCCAAATACAATTCCAACGAACTTTTTTCCTTTAACACCCAGTTCATCAAACGCCCGAATAATAATAGTTGTTGACGATATCGAAAGTGTGGCGCCAAGAAAAATACTATCCATTTTACTCCAATCCATCCATTGCCCAACGCAATAGCCAATAATGACCATAAACATAATCTGCGTTATGGCGGTGACAGAAGATGTTCCACCGACTTTCATCAGTTTCTTAAAACTAAATTCGAGTCCCAAACTAAACAAGAGAAATATAACTCCAATTTCTGCCCAGACTTCAACACTTTTCATGTCAGTTATTGATGGGAAAAAATCAAAGTGGTTTCCGGCTAAAAATCCGGCTATCAGATATCCTAAAACAAGAGGCTGTTTCAGTTTTTTAAATATTAAAACGGCGATTCCTGCGGTCATCAGGATTAAGCCCAAGTCGCTAATAAGGGGTTGTAAGTGGTGTGTAGTCTCTGCAGCGGCGTTTAAGGCAATCATAAAATGGTGTTTATTGTTCAGGAGCTAATCCAGCTTTCCATTTCAAGCTTTTACTCAAAAAACTTATTTTTTACGCCGCTGCAGGAGCTTCCTCCGGTCGCTCTGCATCAGCAAAAAAATATAGTTTTTTGAGCAAAAGGCTTTCCATTTCAAATACATTCACTGAACTCCTATAAAAATAAAAGTTAGGTGAAGTAATCTGGGCTAAAACCCTAACAAGATTTATAAATAAAAAAAGCTATCGATAAAGATAGCTTTTTTTGAGAAAATATTTTGTGATTTCTTTAAATTCCTGTGAAATTAGCAGGCGTTATTGCTAGTAATTCGTTCTTAATAGCATCAGAAACTTCTAAAGTTGCAATAAAATTATGAATTGCTTTTTTATCGATAGCTTCGTTTGTTCTTGTCAAACCTTTCAATGCTTCATAAGGATTTGGATAAGCTTCGCGACGCAAAATCGTCTGAATAGCTTCAGCAACTACAGCCCAGTTTTTCTCTAAATCTTCAGCAAATTTAGTTTCGTTCAATAACAATTTGTTTAAACCTTTTAAAGAAGCTTCAAAAGCAATAATTGTATGTCCCATTGGAACACCAATATTACGTAAAACAGTACTATCAGTCAAATCACGTTGTAATCTTGAAATAGGTAATTTTGCAGCCAAATGCTCAAAAATAGCATTTGCGATTCCTAAATTTCCTTCAGAGTTTTCAAAATCAATTGGGTTAACTTTATGTGGCATTGCAGAAGATCCAATTTCTCCCGCTTTGATTTTTTGTTTAAAATAATCCATTGAAACATACGTCCAGATATCACGATCTAAATCGATAATGATATTGTTGATTCTTTTTAAAGCATCAAAAAATGCAGCAAAATGATCATAATGTTCAATTTGAGTCGTTGGAAATGAGTGGTGTAAACCAAGATCAGTTTCAACAAATTTACTTCCAAACTGTTTCCAGTCGATTTGCGGATAAGCAACATGATGCGCATTATAATTTCCTGTTGCACCACCAAATTTAGCAGCAAACGGAATATTAAATAACAAACGCATTTGCTCTTCAAGACGCTCTACAAAAACCAAAATTTCTTTACCCAAACGAGTAGGAGAAGCTGGTTGTCCGTGTGTACGCGCCAACATTGGAATGTCTTTCCATTCAACACTTAATTCTTTTAATTTAGAAATTAAAGTAATTAAAGAAGGCATATAAACTTGCTCAAAAGCTTCTTTTGTAGAAAGCGGAATCGCAGTATTGTTAATATCCTGAGAAGTTAATCCGAAGTGAATGAACTCTTTGTATTGAGATAAACCTAGTTTTTCAAAAGCATCTTTGATAAAATATTCAACCGCTTTTACGTCGTGGTTGGTTACTTTCTCTGTTTCTTTAATCCAAAGCGCATCTTCAGTAGAGAAATTTTTATAGATATTTCTTAAACTGTCAAATAAACTTGAATTTACGTCAGCTAGTTGTGGTAATGGCACTTCGCACAAGGCAATAAAGTATTCAATCTCAACTAATACACGGTATTTGATTAAAGCTTCTTCAGAGAAAAAAGGTGCTAATGAAAGGGTTTTGCTTCTATATCTTCCGTCAATTGGCGATATGGCATTCAATTCGTTTAAAGTAGTCATTGTTATGTTGTTTGTTCGAAAGGTGCAAATATAAGTCATTGTTAAAACTTCTGAAAGTTACAAGAGATATATTATCCTTTAATAGTGAGATTTAAAAAATAGTTTTAAAGATTTTGTCCCAAATGGTAAAATAAAAACCATAATTATGAGATTGATGTTTGTGATGGTTCGAATGAAATTTAGTTGTAGAGATCCATTTTGTGAAATTGCTTTTATACCAGAAATCAGGAAAAATATCGGTTTTTAAATGTCCAAATATTCCATACAACAAATTTAGAATTAGATAAATGATAATACTCAGATAATTGAAATCTAAAATCGTAATTGAAAATAACCAGATAACCCCAAAACCCAAAGTTTCTATTGGATGCAGCACATACAAACTATAAACGCTCGTTTCGACATGAGTATGATGAAGTTTGTGAATGGGCGAAAACCATTTTAAGTAATGCGCCAGAAAGTGAAAACAAAACATAAAAAAATCCATTACTACAATCAGCAACAAAGTATCTGTCAATATTGATAAAAGCGATGGCGAAAAATCTATTTTGAGAATGCCAAAACGATACAATTCAAAACCCAAAAGCGTTATGAATGTATTACAGATTAAGGTTGAAATAATCCATTTACGATCTGATTTGTTCAATTTTGTATTATCGTATTCGATTATTTTGGCTAGAACAACAGAAAGTAAGATCAGAATTAAATTTTCGATTAAAAAGAAAATAAATAAAGACGCTAAATTATATTGTGTTAATTCCTGCAACCAACTTTCGAATATCATATTTGCTTTTCTATTTCCAATAATCTTTCTCTTAATTCAGCTACACCTTCAGAGGCAACTTTTGCGATAACTTCAACTTTATTCTGAATATTGGGAATCGCGATTGGCTTTGGATCAATATAAAAAACGGGTGTAATACTATAAGTATACGAAATTAGTCCCGCAGCAGGATAAACTTGCAAAGAAGTTCCGATAACGGCAAAATAATCGGCGGTTTCAGTAATTTCAATTGCTTCTTCAAGCGCAGGAACATCTTCTCCAAACCAAACAATATGTGGTCGTAATTGGTGTCCGTTTTCGTCAAGATCGCCTGTATATAAATCTTCTTTCCAATCCAGAATCGTATTTCTATTTTGTATACTTCGCACTTTTAATAATTCTCCATGTAAATGTAAAACCTTTGTGCTTCCGGCGCGTTCATGCAAATCATCTACATTTTGAGTAATAATGTGAACATCAAAATCCTTTTCTAATTCGGCTAAGATTTTGTGACCCAAATTTGGTTCAACTTCTTTAAGTTGCTGGCGTCTTTTGTTGTAAAAGTCAAGAACCAATTCCTGATTTTTTCTCCAGCCTTCAGGAGTTGCAACTTCCATAACATCGTGACCTTCCCATAAACCATCGCTGTCGCGAAAAGTTTTGATTCCGCTTTCGGCACTAATTCCTGCTCCGGTTAAAACAACCAATTTTTTTTTCATTACTTCTTAAAATTAAAAGATAAAAATAGTGATTTATGCGACTTCAAACAGTCAAAGTTTATAGTTTGTGCCACTAGGCACTAAATATTGGTAGAAAACAAGAATTGAAATAAAATTAGCGTGCCGTAGGTACGCAATTGTAATCGTTTTGTTGCGTACCTACGGCACGCTAGTCCACATCGTATCAAATAACTACCAATATTTTGTACCTAAAGGCACAACTAATCGAATTTAGATTCTTTTGAAATGCGAATACCAATATTTGGACTAAAGGCACAAATAATCGAAATTCAAGGGATCAAATTCTTTGAAAAAAACTGCACTTAATGACACAATTCTTTTTGCTATTTTTGAATAAGAAATAAAAGCGTATTTATACTTATTGTTTCGGTATATCAAATTATCTAGTTTTAATGCGGAATAAAACAAAAGTGATTTTCGATGATTTTAATACAATTTACAGGCTTATCAGGTTCAGGAAAAACGACATTGGCAGAAAATGTTCGGCAACTGTTAATTGAAAAAAGTTATAAAGTCGAAATAATCGATGGTGATGTTTATAGAAAAACAATTTGCAAAGATTTGGGATTTTCTAAAGAAGACAGATGTGAAAATGTTCGCCGACTTTTTAATGTTGGACAAAATTTTATTAGCGAAGACACAATCGTCTTAATGTCTGTTATAAATCCTTATGAAAGTCTGAGAAACGAATTGAGAACACATGAATTTGTCAGAACCGTATTTTTAGATTGTTCTTTACAGAATTTGATTAAAAGAGATCCAAAAGGGCTATACAAAAAAGCATTATTGCCGGATAACGACGTTAATAAAATAAGCAACTTTACAGGAATAAGTGATGCTTTTGAAGTTCCTGAAAATGCCGATTTAGTATTAAAAACTGATATTGAAACAGTACTTTTTTCAACCCATAAGCTTTATAATTTTATTCTTGACAGTCTGCCAAATCAAGCTTAAGCTTTGAAAAATCCAGCTTCCTGCAGAAAAACTTTTTTGCTTATTTCTTTGATGATAAATCTTTTGTAAATTTTATATATTTACAAGTCATAAGGAACACTGTCTAATTTAATCGTTTAAAAAGCATATGAATCCTTCTTCCAGTAAACTTCCGATTTCCTTTTCGATAGATAAATTACAAAAAGAACTCGCAATATGCGAAAACGATTTGTGGACTCCGCATTTTAATACGGGTCGCTACGAAGGAAATTGGACAAGCGTTTCTTTAAGATCGCAATCTGGTTTGATAAACGATATTACATCTTTTCCCGATAAAGAATATATAAATACAGAATTACTGGATCGCTGCTCTTATTTTAAAGAGATTATGGATTGGTTTCAATGCGAAAAAGAAGCTGTGCGCTTACTTCGATTAGGACCTCAAAGCGAAATAAAAGAGCATGTTGATAATGATACTTCTTATGAAGATGGTTTTTTTAGAATTCATATTCCTATTATAACCAATTCTGAAGTTTATTTTTATGTAGATAAACAATTGGTTCCAATGAAAATGGGCGAGTGCTGGTATGCTAATTTTCAACTTCGGCATAGTGTAGAAAATAAAAGTTCAGAGCCACGAATTCATCTGACTTTAGATTGTATTCGAAACGATTGGTCTGATAAATTATTTGCTGAAATGGGTTTTGATCTCAACTTTTCATCAGAAAAGAATCATTATTCAGAAGAAATGAAGCAAAAGATTATCGCAGAACTTTCGTTAAATCCAACAGAAGCCGGAGCAAAAATTATCGCAAATTTATTAGCAGAATAAAATATATAAAATGAAAAATATTGATCATCCTCTTTCAAATTGGATTCCTTATAAGTTGGTAGAAAAAGATAATGATGTTTATTTTGAATGGATTTATCTGGAAGATTTAAAATATGCAGATCCTTTTTTTGATGAAACAATTGCAAAATGCAGGAAAAACGAATATAATTCAAAACGATTTAAGGTTGTTAGTTCTGTAGATAATGTTATAGATTGGTCTGCGGGATTAGATTCGATAGCATTAAAATCATTGGTATTTCATGTATCGCGATGTGGTTCTACAATGCTGAGTCAGTCATTGGCAACTTCTTCTGAAAATATAATGATTTCTGAAGCTCCAATTATTGATGAAATTTTAAGAAGTGATAGTCTTGGTTTAGATAAAAAAACTGCACTTTTAAAAGCTGTATTTATATTTCTGGGACAAAAAAGATTTCCGGAACAAAAGAATTTAATCATAAAGCTTGATGCCTGGCACATCTTCAATGCCGATTATTTAAGATCAATTTTTCCTGAGATACCTTTTGGTTTACTTTACAGAAAACCAATTGAGGTTTTAAAATCACATCAGAAAATGATAGGAATGCATATGGTTCCAAATTTATTGCCGCCAAGAGTTTTTGGAATCACTGCAAAAGAAATAAATGATATTAGCTTTCAACAATATAGCGCTCTGGTTTTAGAGAAATATCTGGAAGGTTTTGCAGGTTTTTATGAAACGGATCAAAATGTTACTTTGCTTGATTATAATGAGGGAATGCGAAATGTTATCGAGAAATTTGTCTCCTTTATTAATGTCGATTATTCTGCTGAAGAATTGGAGAAAATGTACGAACGTTTAAAGAAACATTCTAAAAATGAAAGTGCTGTTTTTGAAGGTGATTCATTTAAGGAAGAAAAACTGGAAATTGATTTTACGGCAGTTAACAAGTCCTATGAAAAATTAGGTAATACTCTTATTGAACAATTTGAATCTTGAAAATAAAAATGATTTTTTCTTTCTGCTTTATTTATAATGTATTTTTGTGCCAAATAAAATTGAAATGATTGATTTAGATTACCTCGCTTTTCTCGAAAATATTTTAACAGATAACCGTAAAGAAAAGTTCTTAAAAGTACTTGGAGATCGTACAAAACACTTTACAATTGTTGTAGAAGATGTTTTTCAGATGCACAATACAAGTGCCGTTATGCGCAGCTGTGAAGTTTTTGGAATTCAGGAACTGAATGTTATAGAACAGCGTTACGGAAAAAAAATCGATAAAGAAATTGCGATGGGCGCCCAAAAGTGGGTAGATATCCATCAATATGATTCTGTAAGCAATTGTATTTCTACATTAAAGAATCAAGGTTATCAAATTATTGCAACAACTCCACACGAAAATGATTGTTTGCTGGAAGATTTTGATATCACAAAACCAAGTGCTTTATTCTTCGGAACGGAAAGAGACGGTTTGTCTGAAGAAATTCTGGAAAAAGCAGATGGATTTCTTAAAATTCCAATGGTTGGTTTTACAGAGAGTTTGAATATCTCTGTTTCTGCCGCAATTATAATCCAAAACCTAACAAACAGATTGCGTAATTCAGATATTAACTGGCAATTGTCAGAAGATGAAATTCTGGAAAAACGTTTGGCTTGGGCCAAAAATTCGATTAAAGATATTAAACGAATTGAAGCAAGATATTTCGAAGAAAATCCTAAATAAGTTTCTAAGAGACTAAGTTACTAAGTCGCTAAGAAAAAAAACTTAGAACCTCCTAGATAAGTTTCTAAGAAACTAAGTTACTAAGTCGCTAAAAAAAAACTTAGAACCTTAGTAACTCAGAACCTCAGTAGCTTAGGAAAAATTATCTTCCGAAAGAATCATAGTTATCTTCGGCGTACTTTTCAAAACGTTTCAATAAAACGATATTTTCTTTTTCAACTGCAGTTAATTGATCGTCTACATTAGTTGCAATTGGAACATACCATTGAACATTATCAAAAAACTGACGAATTGTTTTAGTTTTAAAAGTAAGTCCATGTCTGGCGAAAATGGTGTTTCTAAGAATTTCTAAATCAATTTTCTTTAAGTTTTTAACATCAGATTCTTTTAATTTTTGTGTTGATGAATTGATATTGAAAATTTTTTCTGAAGCTGCTCTGTATACCGTTTCCATATAAGGTTCGGCTTTTTTAGTAGATGTTGAATCTTCTCCTTCTTCAGTATCTTCTTGATCTTCTGTATCCGTAATTAGTTTTTCTTTTGGATTTTCAAAATCAATATATGAATCTACATCCTCAAGCATTACATTTGGATCATATTTGAATTCTTTTTTCGTAAGTTCAAATTTTCTTTTAGTTACTTCTTTTTTAGCATTAAAAGCAGTCCAGGTTCCTACTAAAAGTGTGTCTTTTTGGATTTCAAAAGTAAAAACTCCGTCATTTTTATCATCTCCGGGTTCTTTAAGAGTAAAATAAAAGGTATTTCCCGTTCTTCTCATAAAACCTTTAAGAGGTCTGCTGTTTCCGGCAACAATGCTTTGGCCTGTAACTTCTGTTGCAGTTATTTTCTTTATGACAATATTGATTTTGTTACGGTATTTTTCTTTTGCTTCTCTGGTTGTATCGCGTTCCAAAACAGTAAAATCGCCAACCCAGGAACCATATAAATCGGTTCTGATTTCTTTGGGCATTGAATTATCGGCATTGTTTTTTGCGAGGTTTTTTTCTTTAGAATTACAGGAAAAAAGGAATATTGATAACAGTAAACAAAAAAGTTTTTTCATTTTTTTAATTGGTTATAAAGATAATATTCAACGATTAATAAATTAGGAATCCAACCCAGCCAAGCGATTATCTGATACACATCCATAGGCGCGGGATGAAACAAATATACTAGAATAACCTTCCAGAAACGCAACGTTATAGCAGAAAAGGTCAGGGCAAAACTTCGTAACATAAATGCCCGATGTTTTGTGATGTTTTTATTTTTAATAGAAGTAAAACCTTTAAGAGTAAAGTAAAACCATAAAATTGATAAAGTTACAAAAGAGATTTTGGAGTAAAGTCCGCCGTTTGCAAAAAGACCAATAAAGAAGCCTGAAGGTGCACTGAGAAAAAGTACGACAAAGACATAAACTTTTCCAATATTGCGATGCGTCGCAGGATATTTTTTTAAAAGCGTAGAACTAAATTGAGAAAATCCTGCAAGCAAAACAAAAATAGCCGAATAGACATGTACATAAAATATAGGATAGTAAAACGGAATTTGGTTAACCTCTGTTTGCTTTATTTGAAGAAAAGCAACATTAGGATTTAAGGGAATATATTGCAAGGTTATCTTAATCATTAAGATGAAAAAATAACTAAAACATAGGAGCCATGAAATTGATAATAAACGGCTGGTATTTTTTTTCAATTTGCAGATATATTTTTATCAAATGTAAAGAAAATTCCTGATAAGTTTTGAAGAGACTAAGTTTACTTTTTTTGAATCTCGCAAAGACGCAGAGACGCAAAGTTTTTCTCATTTTATGTCATTTCGAGGAACGAGAAATGACAAATTAGGTGTCTAATGATAGACTTAAAACAAAATAAAACTTTGCATCTTTGCGACTTTGCGAGATTTATTTTTTACTTTCTCAAAAACAAAATAAAGCCCAAAACACTAACAATCAAAATGGTCAAAGCTGCCAAAACCATTGTTAGATCCCGAATATTTTTTCCTGCCCAATCCATAAATAAGAATTTATGCAGAATAGCAAACGAATATCCTTCGACCATATCTGAGCTTTTGACTACGGCAGCTAATCTTGAAGTTGCAGTTTCTATGAAATAAGTCGTTTTTTCTGGCGTGTCATAAGCCAATTTTACAACAGGCAATCTTTTGTTGACAAAACCATATTCTCTACTTTCGAAATCAGTTAAAACTTTAGATTCTAATAGTTTTGCGTTTTCTAAAGAAATCGGAGGTTCATCTGAGCTTTGATCCATTTCGCAACAAGCTGCTTTTGGAGCTCCATCTGTAAAATAATACGCTAGAAATTCTGCATATTGAAGATCAATATTTGGAACAATTTTATTGGTTGTTGCATTGATATAAATAACTTCAGATTTTTGATCTCCTTTTTTATTCCATTTTGAATTAGAATCAGATTTTGACGTTTTGAATTTTTCCTTTTCAAGCAATTGACAACGGAAATAAGTCGTGTCGTTTAAAGTTATTAAACTTATATTTTGAAAACGATTCCAATCTAAATTTAAAGCATTATTTGTCAGGAGAATTTCATTTGTTTTGAAAGTTGGTTCGTAAACCATTTGCGATAAAGTATACGGATTCCATTTTGTAGTGGCGTGGTAAGCACCGCTAAAAGCAAATGTCAAAGTAAAAAGTGAAACCCAAATCCCAATTTGGCGATGGTATTTTCGAAGTCCTTTTTTAGGCGCTAAACTATCCGTTTTTTTGAATTGTTTCCAAAGTAAACCATAAATTAAGATTCCGCTCAAGGCAGAAAATCCAATTATTGACAATAAGAAAATCATCGTAATAATTCGGATACTATTATTGGTAATTGCATCGATAAACGACCAATTATGAAACGTGTCAAAGAACCAGATAAACGCTTGTCTCGAAGTTGGATTATAAGTCGCTAATTTACTTGATGATGTTTCTACATAAACCTGCATCGCATCCGGACGATCAAAACTGAGTTTGTAAACAGGCAAATAACGATTTACATATTTGTATTGCGAAGTAAATTCGGTGATAATTTCACTGTTTTTTATGGCGCTTTTTTGATCTTCTAAGAAATATCGCGAAAGCCATTCAGCATATTTTTGATCTCCGTTTTCCAGTTTTTTGGCTGTAGAAGTATCAAAATACCATAATTCACCAATTATAGTTTTTAGCTGATAATAGGTTTTATTGTTGAAAGTAACGATTCTGAAATTTTTGAATTGTGTTAGTTCGTTTTTTTGTAAAACTTCCTGAATCGAAAAATGCAGTTGAGTTTTATCAATAATTTGTTGTTCCAGTTTATCGTGTGCAATTTCCGGTTTGAAAAAATGCGCCATAAACGGATGCATTAAACCAGATAATGTCCAGAAGATTACGGGAATAATTGTAATTAAACCAATAACACGATGCCATTTGTACATGTGTTGTTTGATTTTTTTGACAAACTTAGAATCCTTCTTTTTAGATTTTTTCTCTTTTATTTCTTTGCTCATTGTTAGGTTTTTTAGCCCCGATGGAGGCGATATCCTTTTTATGGCTTTTTCTGCCATAAAAAGATAAAGCCGAGAGCGGGATTAGCTTCTAATAATTATTATTTTACCATTAAGAGATTAAGAAATATTAAGTTTTGCTTAATGAAACTTAATATCTTAATGGTTCAATTTTAAATTTGCTTTATTAAAACTTATTTTTTTAATGAAAAGTTGTACTGAATTCCAAATACAAAAGTTCTTGGAGCCGCCGCGGTATAAGTTGGTTGAGCGTTTGTGGTATTGGCTCTCGAAACATTATAAGCATATAATTTATCGGTTAAATTAAGTACATTTCCGTAAACTTCAATTCCTTTCCATTGATAGCCAACTCTGGCGTTGAATATGTTGTAACCGCTGTATTTTACGGTATTGATCTGATCTTGGTAGTAACTTCCAACAAGTTGCCATTCGACAGAAGTTCTAAGATTTGGAAGCCAATTTGGATAATAACTTACCTCCGAATTTCCAGACCATTTTGGAGCTGCAGGCATTTCTTTTCCATTCAAATCCTGAATTGGATCGGTTGGTTTGTCCGAAAGTTTGAAATCAATATAAGTGTGCTGCGCGTAAGTTCCGCCAAAGCGAATGTTGAATTGTTTTGATGGACGATAAGAAGCTCCAAACTCAATTCCTTTATGGCGAGTTTCTCCAGCCGAACGATAATCAGTTGAATTATCTGCCAATTTGATGTTCAAAAGTTCATTTTTTCCTTCCATATAATAGAAAGCATAATCAAAATTTAGCTTGTTTTGAAGGAAAGAAAACCATCCGCCAACTTCGTAATTGTTGAAGGTTGCGGGTTCTAAATTGTAATAGAAATCAGCCGGAACGCCAGTTGTTCCGCCAGTTCCGGGTTTGGTTCTGAAAATGGATGTAATTCCAGGAGGCGCAAAACCTTGTGAATAATTGCCATAGAAACCTGCATATTCAAACGGATTGTAATTTGCTCCGGCTTTAAAAGTCATTTTGTCATAAACTTTGCTTCCTGTAGAATTGTCTAGCGCATTGTCATAATTGACTTTCATGTTGTCGTAACGTCCGCCAATGGTAATTACTAATTTTTCTATTGGATTAAAACTCAATTGCGCATAACCCGCAGAATTGAAAATATCGGCAGTATAATCGGCTAGTTTTGAATCTGGATGTTCCGCAATAATCTCATAAGAATCTACCGTTTGTTTTCCCGGAGTTCCCGGATTTAAATTTGCTTTTAAATCAATAACATAAGACCAATAGGTTACAGGAGAATAATCGTATAATGCGCCGGCAACCAGTTTGGTATTCAAGAAATTGAATTTTTGAGTATGTTGTCCAATTGCGCCATAACTTTTGAAATTATTCGAATTGACTTCGCCTTTTGCTGTTGTAGGATTTACAGTTGGGCTCCATTTAATTCCGTACGAAGGATTTTGGCCTAATTTATTGTCGCGTAAATATGCGGTAATATAACTGCTCGAATTGCTGTTCCAGTCGTGTTCTAATGTTAGTCGTGTTCGTAAAGCGTCAGATTTTCTATAAGTAAAATTCGAAGTGCTTTTGTAAGTTCTGTTATTAAAAGCGTCTTCGTTGACAGTTCCGCTCATGTCCGAATAATATTTTCCGTACATCGTATTACTAATCAATCGGGTAGAAGAGGAGATGTTATAATCGATTCTGGCGTTCAGATTGTCTTTGTTATAATCAGAATAAGTCATCCAGCCATTTTCCTGGAGACTTGAAATTCCTGCGATATGAAAACCAACTTTCCCTATTGTTGCGCCACCGGCAGCCTGAAATCTTCTGTAACCGTAATTATCTGCCTGAACTCCAAATTTAAATTCCGGATCTACAGGCGGTTTTAGCGAAATTAAATTGATTGTTCCGCCAACAGCTTCTGGTCCGTACAAAGACGAAACGGGACCTTTTACAACCTCAATACTTTGCAAATTATACTGATTAATTTCTAATAAAGCGTTGTGATTGAAGATTCCCATTGGGCGAATTGGCAAACCATCTTCAAGATATAAATAATACGCATTGGTTGTCATTGGTTGCCTGATCGACATCATATGTTGTTCGTTTCCCAGATTAACCATTAAAACTCCCGGCGTTTTATTTATGATTTCGTAAACCGCAGTAGCTTTAGTTTCGTTGATTGTTTTTGTCGTTATTTTGCTAATTGCAACTGGCGTTTCTTTGCGCAAAGTCGCAGTACGATTGGCAGTAACAAAAATATTTTCGAGTTCTTGAGTTTTTGTGGTGTCTTTTTCAACTTTGTTTTGTGCAAAGACAATTTGCCCTACGATTAATAGGGTAAAGTATATTTTTTTCATTTTGAATTATATAAATTTTAAAAGTAACGAACATTTTTCCTGACTTTTGGACAAGAAAAATGGTAACTGAATTTATATAAAACAGGATGGAGGATGAAAAGTAAGATTCGAAACCGAAATTGGTTTTTTATTAAAATAAGCGAAATTTTTTCTTTCTAATTGTATTGGAACTATTAAGGTAAAATCTGGAGTAATTGTGTTTTGAATGTAAACAATTTCAGCTTTTTCTTTGAGATTGTCCTGCATTCTTTTTTCGTTGTCCGAATATTTTTTCAGACTTTTTTGAAGTTCGCAGCGACCATTACAAGAATTAAAAATCATCTTTCGCTGAACGCAGATTGTTTTAGAAATTTCTTCCTGATTTAGTTTGAAAGAAGTATAAACAAGAAAACTGCCAAAAGAAGGCAGCAAAAGCATACAGGAAAGAAATATGATTATAATTTTTTTCAAAGCTTGTTTTTCGTTGTTTTTTTAAGTTTTTAATTCAAATCAAAAGTTGGAATGTACCTTTAGGTACAAAATATTGGTAGTCTAATTGATTTGAAATTCGTTGGCGTGCCGTAGGTACGCAATGATTATCGTTTTGTTGCGTACCTACGGCACGCTAAATTTATTTTAATTGATGTTTTCTACCGATATTTAGTGCCTAATGGCACAAATTGAAAACGTTTATCATTATAAAGTATAATTCAAATTTACGCTCCATCTGTAATTCGCTTCCATTTTTCCGTTTGATAAATTTTGGTTGATCGGAAGCATTGCATTTACACCAATCGAAAATTTATCTTTACCAGCTTCAAAACCAAATTTCCCAAACAAGATATCTCCTGCAGTATTTGGTAAATCTAAGCCGTGTTGTTTGTTGGTTTGATAAACTTCGCCAGCTAATCCGGCTTGTGGCACAATTTGTATTGATTTCAAATCGAACAAATAAAACATCGTTGCAGCATAATTAAACTGATCTCCGTATTGGTATTCTTTTTTATTTTCGGTCTTAAAAATGTAATTCAGCGTTGTGTTTAAACCCAGATTTTTTCGGTTAATCACATATTCAGAAACTACTGAATAATCCCAACTTCCGGTTCCTAACTGAAAACTTTGGTTCACACTTCCTAAATTATTTGCTTCAGTAAATTTTCCAGTTGGAATTTTTATTCCTGCACCAATATTTACTTTATGCGTAAAAACCGCGCTGTCTTTTTTCGTTTCGAAAATTTTGTACAATCCCATTACGGTAATATCGCCCAAACCAGAAATGCTTTCTGTTCCAGCAGTTAATTCACGTTCATGAAAATGATACGGAATCAATGCCGAAATCTGGATTTTCTCTGTTACCGGAATTCTCGTCCAAACCTGAATCGTATTGAAGTTTTCGTCGATCCAAGGCGAATTGTCAAAAATCCCGTCACGGCTTGTATAGCTTTGTTTGAAATAGCGTATGCCTACAAAATTATTGTTCAGCATCGAGCTAAAACCCATACTTCCGCCACTTGCCGAGCATCCGCAAGCATCACAATCAAAGTCTTCCATCATTGCCAGACGCTGAAAAGTAAACGCCGAAATACTATCTTTTACCGTGAAACTAAAGGCTGAAAAACCAACCAAAAAAAGACCTATTACTATTAATTTTTTCATTTTAATTATTATTGTTTTAGGAGCTGATCCCGCTTTCGGCTATATCTTTTTTAAGGCGAAGAAAAATCGCCTCAAAAAAGGATACCGCCTCTATCGGGGCTAGGACTCCAGTTTTCATTATAACTTTATTTTTTGCCACAGATTACACGGATTAAAATGATTTTTTTAAACGATTTCCAATTACTTTTAATCTGCATTAATCCGTGTAATCCGTAAAACCCGTGGGCTAATTTTCTTAAAACTCCGAGAAACGCTTATCAGTCAAATACTGATTATCGGTCAATGTTTTTAAGAAAGCTATGATTTGTTTTTTATCCGTTTCCGAAAGCGCAATTCCTAGTTTTCCATTTTTGTTTAAAAGAGGATCTAAAGTTGCCGAAGCGGTAACGCCACTTTCATAATGATCCAAAACTCCTTCCAAAGTTCCAAATCTTCCGTCGTGCATATAAGGTCCGGAAACTTCGACATTACGCAAACTTGGCACTTTGAATTTGTAATAATCAGAAGCCAGTTCAGTTACTTTATAACGTCCAACATCGTTTACCATTGGGTTTACAGGAAGACCATTGTTTCGAAATGAATTATCAGTCTGTAAATCTGTGGCGTGACAAGAAGCACATTTTGATTTGAATAAATCATATCCTGCCAATTCATCAGATGTGAATGTTCCGCCAGCTTCATTTCGTCTGTATTTATCAAATTTTGAATTAGAAGAAACGATCATAACCATAAATTGTGAAAGTGCTTTTAGCATGTTTTCGGTAGTAATTGCTCCATCATCAAAAGCTTGTCCAAATAGTTTTTGATATTCCTTGTCGGCTTTCATCATTTTAAGAATAGCACTCAAATTGCCATTCATTTCAATAATACTTGTAAGCGGAATAATTGGCTGTAAATCCAGATGATCTGCCGCTCCGTCGTACATGAAAATACTTTGATAAGCCAAATTTTGAATCGATGGTGTATTTCGTGTACCTTGAGCATTATCTACGCCGTGACTTACTGTATGTCCGTGATGTGTAAAAGCATTGGCTTGTATGTGGCAAAAACCGCAGGAAACGACTCCGTCAGAAGCTAATCTCCCGTCATAGAATAATTTTTTTCCTAATTCAAATCCTTTTTCTGTTGGCGGATTCAGTGCAATATTGTACGCTAAAGCAGGAAAGTTTGATGGAACCTTAAATTCTAACGGAACATTTATATATTCCTCGTCCTGATTGGAGCAACTCCATAACAACGGAATCATTAGCCATAGAAAATGTTTTATTTTCAGCATGATTTTTTATGTTTTTTAGAAGTACAAAAGTTGTCGTTTAGCCCCGATGGAAGTGGTATCCTTTTGTGGCGGTCCCGATAGCTATCGGGAGCGGCAAAAGATATAACGTACAGCGGGACTATGTTTCTGGGAAACCGAAACTGTTGTGCTCCTGAAAATAAAATTAGTCGTTATGTACGTGATCAACTCTAAACATTGAAGATACGTTCTGAGTAATTAATGGCAAATTGTCTCCGCCCATAATCATTGCGCCCATTCCACCTGCATTATTATCAGAAAGTTTGATTTTGTTAGTCCCGTCGATGATTTTAGAAAGGTCTGTAATCATGTGAACTTCTGGCGTAATATTAGTACGAACAAGTGCTTTTGTTGGCAAATCTAAGGTTACTTCGGTGTAGTTATAAGCAGTTCCGGTTTTACCAGTGTGAACCATAAAAGGAGTTGCTGTCGTTACGGTTGGTGATGTAAAAGTTCCTTCGAAAGCGAGGAATTTATATCCTGCAGCCCAAGACCACAACATTCCTGCATCGTTTGCTTTAGCCAGAAAATCGCCTTGTCCGGCAGCGCCTAATTTCCATTGTTCTTCATCAACTCCAATTCCGAATTTTACTTTTACGTAATCTCCAGCAGGAATATCAGTAAGTTTAAATTCGCGACCTTCTTCAGAAGCTTCATCAGCAATGAAATAACTTTTGCTTTTTGGGTAGGTAAAAGTAGTTCCGTCAGCTTTTGTCAAAACTACATTACTTACAATATATTTGATTAAACTGATTTTTAAAACTTCGTTGTTTGATGTCTTCGTATTTTGTGCATTTAGAATAAGATCGTTTGTTCCGTAAGCGTTATCAAATTCTAATGTAAGTTTTCCTTGTCCTGTAACATTTTGGCTGCTATCGTCGCTTGAACATGAACCTAAAGTAATTGAAAGTGCTACAATAGCAAGTGCTTTGTATAATGTATTTTTCATTTTATGAATTTTATATAATAGTAATTTTAAATTTTGGTTGTGCGTAGACACCATTTCATTGTTGGGTAACAATGAAAATTTATTTCAAGAGAATTGAAATAATATTTAAAAAATTATATAAAATAGGATGGAGGTCGAAATGTAGTATTCGAAACCGAAATAGGTTTGTTGTCAAAAGAAGCAAAGAATTTTTCTTTTGACTGAATTGGTGTTACCAATTTAAAAGGTGCCGTAACTGAAGTTTGAATGTAAACAACTTCTGCTTTTTCTTTCAGGTTGTTTTGCATTTTCTTTTCGTTATCAGCGTATTTTTTTAAACTTTTTTGAAGTTCACATCGACCGTTACAACTATTAAAAAGCATTTTTCGTTGTACACAGATGGTTTTTGAAATCTCATCCTGATTTAGTTTGAATGAGGTATAAACAAAGAAACTGCCAAATGATGGCACTAAAAGCATGCAGGAAAGAAATGTAATTAAAATTTGCTTCAAAGCTTTTTTTCGTTGTTTCGAATGCAAAAATACATTTTATTCCTTTTAGTTATTGTGATTTTTGTCATTTAACATAAAAAAATATCAGCAAAATAAAAAAATCTATAATACGAAATGATAAAACTTTTTTGAATAGGCTCCAGCTTTAGCGGGAGTTTAAATATGGAATTATAAGATGGCTTTAGCCGAAAGGCAGGTTTAAAATTTGGCTAAAGCCGCTTATTATTATTCAAAAAAAAACCTCCAGCTAAAGCTGGAGGCAATTCAATTTATGATTTTAAAATAAAATTATTATTTAACAAGAACCCACGCGCCTGAAGCGATTAAAGATTCTGCTTTTTTAAATTTCATTTCTTCAGTTTGACCTGTTGCAATTTCCTGAACTGTTACAGTATCATTACGGTTGATTTTTGGCATATCCCTCACAATGGTTTCAGTAACCTGACGTTGTTGTGTTTCTCCAGCTTCGCGGTTAATGTCTTCGCTGTTTACAATTTCGTCTTTGCTCAATTTGAAGTTTTCTTTTTGACGAACTTCTTTTGCTTCGTGAATTTCAGGAACGTTTTGAGCTGGTAAATCACCTTTGAATAAGAATGAAATAACTTCTTTGTTAACGTTGTCTAACATTCCTCTAAACAAATTGAAAGCTTCTAATTTGTAAATTAGCAATGGATCTTTTTGTTCGTGAACGGCTAATTGAACTGATTGTTTCAATTCGTCCATTTTACGTAAGTGTTTTTTCCAAGCTTCATCAACAATAGATAATGTGATGTTTTTCTCGAAATCAGCAATTAACTGAGAGCCTTCGCTTTCGTATGCTTTTTTCAAGTCAGTAACTACATTCAAAGTTTTGATTCCGTCAGTAAATGGAACTACGATACGTTCAAAATGATTGTTTGGCTCTTCGTAAACTCCTTTAATGATGGGGAAAGCTTCTCTTGCGCTTCTTTCCGTTTTCTCTGTATAGAATGCTAAAGTTTCTTTGTATATTTTTCCTGTAATTTCATTATCAGATAATTTCAAGAAATCAGCTTCAGAAATTGGAGAAGTAATTCCGAAATAACGAATTAAATCAAATTCGAAATTTTTGAAATCATTAACTGGTTTAGTTTGACTTACGATTAATTCACAAGTATCATAAAGCATATTCGCGATATCAAGTTTCAAACGCTCACCAAACAATGCGTGACGACGACGTTTGTAAACTACTTCACGTTGAGAGTTCATAACGTCATCATATTCTAATAAACGTTTACGAACACCAAAGTTATTTTCTTCTACTTTTTTCTGAGCACGCTCGATAGATTTAGTCATCATAGAATGTTGGATAACTTCACCTTCCTGAAGTCCCATTCTGTCCATAACTTTTGCAACCCTTTCAGAACCAAATAAACGCATTAAGTTATCTTCAAGAGAAACATAGAATTGAGAACTTCCCGGATCTCCCTGACGTCCTGCACGACCACGTAACTGTCTGTCTACACGACGAGAATCATGACGCTCTGTACCAACGATTGCTAAACCTCCGGCAGCTTTTACTTCTGGAGATAATTTAATATCGGTACCACGACCAGCCATATTTGTTGCAATAGTTACAACTCCGGCTTTTCCTGCTTCTTCTACGATTTGAGCTTCTTGTTTGTGCATTTTAGCATTCAAAACGTTATGTGTAACGCCTCTCATTTTCAACATTCGGCTTAATAATTCTGAAATCTCTACAGAAGTTGTTCCAATTAATACTGGTCTTCCTGCATTTGACAATTCAGTTACATCTTCGATTACAGCGTTAAATTTTTCACGTGTAGTTTTGTAGATATAATCTTCTTTGTCTATTCTTGAAATCGGACGGTTTGTTGGAATTTCAACAACGTCTAATTTATAAATCTGCCATAACTCTCCAGCTTCTGTAACTGCTGTTCCTGTCATACCACCTAATTTGCTGTACATTCTGAAATAATTCTGTAATGTAACAGTTGCAAAAGTTTGTGTAGCAGCTTCGATTTTTACATTTTCTTTAGCTTCGATCGCTTGGTGTAAACCGTCAGAATAACGACGACCATCCATGATACGACCTGTTTGCTCATCGACAATCATAATTTTGTTGTCCATGATCACATATTCTACATCTTTTTCAAAAAGCGCATATGCTTTTAAAAGTTGAGTAAGTGTGTGGATACGTTCGCTTTTTACTCCGAAATCCTGGAATAATCTTTCTTTAGCTTCCGCTTCAGCGTCTTTATCTAATTTTTGTTTTTCGATAGCAGCAATTTCAGTCCCAATATCCGGAAGTACAAAAAAGTCTGCATCTGTATCTCCTGAAAGGTATTGAATACCATTATCAGTTAATTCAACCTGATTGTTTTTTTCTTCAATTACAAAATACAAAGCCTCATCAACTTTATGCATTTCGCGATTGTTATCCTGCATATATTGATTTTCAGTTTTTTGAAGCAATTGTTTAACTCCTTCTTCACTTAAAAATTTAATTAATGCTTTATTTTTAGGTAAACTTCTGTAAGCTCTTAATAATAAGAATCCACCTTCTTTAGTGTTTCCTTCTTTGATTAATTTTTTAGCTTCTGCTAAGAAACCATTCGCTAACTGACGTTGTTGTGCTACTAAGTTTTCGATTTTTGGTTTCAACTCATTAAATTCATGACGATCTCCCTGAGGAACCGGACCTGAAATAATAAGCGGCGTTCTTGCATCATCAATTAATACAGAATCGACCTCATCGACAATTGCATAATTGTGTTTTCTTTGCACTAAATCGCTTGGCGAGTGTGCCATGTTATCTCTTAAGTAGTCAAAACCAAATTCGTTGTTGGTTCCGTAAGTGATATCAGCGTCGTATGCTTTTTTTCTTTGTTCTGTACTTGGTTGGTGATTATCGATACAATCAACAGTCAAACCGTGAAATTCGAATAAAGGTGCTTTCCATGTACTATCACGTTTTGCAAGGTAATCATTCACTGTTACCAAGTGAACTCCATTTCCAGTCAAAGCGTTTAAGTAAAGTGGAAGTGTAGCAACCAAAGTTTTACCTTCACCCGTTTGCATTTCGGCAACTTTACCTTCGTGCAAAACCATACCACCAATTAACTGAACATCATAATGAATCATGTCCCAGGTAATTTCTTTACCAGCAGCATTCCATTTATTAGCCCAAGTAGCTTTGTCACCTTCAATAGTAACATAAGTTTTTGAAGCCGAGAATTCGCGGTCTTTTGGAGTTGCAGTTACTTCGATAAAAGAATTGTCTTTAAAACGACGTGAAGTTTCTTTTACTACAGAGAATGCTTCCGGAAGGATTTCCAATAAAGTTTTCTCTGAGATTTCGTATGCTTCTTTTTCAAGAGTATCGATAGCATCATAAAGATCTTCTCTTTTGTCGATGTCTTCGATGTTTTCAACTTCGGCTTTAAGCGAAGCTATTTTAGCATCTTTGTCAGCTCTTGCTTCTTTTATTTTTTCTTTAAAATATGCGGTTCTGGCTCTTAACTCGTCGTGAGACAAGCTCATCAAGCTGGTTTCGAATGTTTTAATTTTATTTAAATAAGGCTGTAAAGCTTTGACATCTTTCTGTGATTTATCACCTACAAAGACTTTAATAATACTGTTTATGAAACTCATGATTTATTGTATTTCTATTTTATGTAAATGTGTATTTGAACCAAAAAAAAAGCCTCGGTGATGAGACTTTTTCCTTTGGTTTATTTTTTAATATTCATCCTCATTCCAAAGATAATCTTCGTCTGTTGGATAATCAGGCCAAATTTCTTCCATTGATTCATATATCTCGCCTTCGTCTTCGATTGACTGAAGGTTTTCTACCACTTCTAATGGAGCACCAGCTCTAATAGCGTAGTCAATAAGTTCATCTTTGTTAGCAGGCCATGGCGCATCACTTAAATAAGATGCTAATTCTAATGTCCAATACATCTGTTATCTGTTTAGTTTGTGCAAAAATAAATTTTTTACTGAAAAAGACAAGTAAAATTTGATTTATTTTAATAAAATTTAAGAACGTCTTTACTAGTATTCAGTTTTCAGTGACAGTTTACGGTCTGAAAACTGATTATTGCGACTGAATTACTTCCTCGGAATCCATTTCACTTCATCCGCTTTTAAGTCTGACGACAACTTCCGTGCCAAGACAAAAAGGTAGTCAGAAAGTCGGTTTAAGTACATAATTGCAATCTCTGGAACGTGTTCGTTATGGCTTAAATGTACTGCCAAACGCTCTGCACGACGGCAAATACAACGCGCGATATGACAATGTGACACGGTCGGATGTCCTCCAGGTAAAACAAAATGAGTCATTTGCGGAAGACTTTCTTCCATTTTATCGATTTCATTTTCTAATAATTCAATATCAGTATCAATAATCCCCAGGTTCTTCAAACGAAGTTCACCATTTTTTAGAACTTCTTTTTCTTGTGGAGTTGCCAAAATAGCGCCCACAGTAAAAAGACGATCCTGAATTTCGATTAGAATAGTTTTATAATGCGAATCCATTTCCTGATCGCGAATGAGTCCTATATAAGAGTTCAATTCATCGACAGTTCCGTAACTGTCAATTCTGATATGATCTTTAGGAACACGTGTGCCTCCAAAAAGAGCCGTAGTTCCTTTGTCTCCTGTTTTTGTATATACTTTCATTTTTTTTTTGAGGTGCTAAGATTCTAAGATTTCTCTTCTTTGCGTTGAATTTAAAGTGAGAATCTTTTTAAGATGTTAAGTTTTTTTCTTTGCGATTCAACAATTAACCAAATAAACTGTTAAACTATTTTGTCGTATCGCTTTCAATCAAACCGTCTCTTAAACGAATAACTCTATGTGCATAAGCAGCAATATCTTCTTCGTGTGTTACTAAAATGACCGTGTTTCCTTGTGCGTGAATATCTCCAAAAAGTTTCATGATTTCTACAGACGTTTTACTATCTAAGTTTCCTGTTGGTTCATCGGCAAGAATAATCGAAGGTTTGTTAACCAAAGCGCGGGCAATTGCAACACGCTGACGTTGTCCTCCGGAAAGCTGATTGGGTTGGTGATCCATTCTGTCTGACAGATTTACTTGTGTCAAAACTTCTTCAGCTCGTTTGGTGCGGTCTGATTTCGAATATCCTGCATAGATCATTGGCAATGCTACATTATCTAAAGCGGTTGTTCTTGGCAAAAGATTGAAAGTCTGGAAAACAAATCCGATTTCTTTGTTTCGAATTCCTGCCAATTCATCGTCTTTCATTTGGCTGACATCTTTTCCGTTTAAAACATAATTTCCGGAAGTTGGAGTGTCCAAACAACCTAATAAATTCATTAAAGTTGATTTTCCAGAACCGGATGGTCCCATTAAAGCTACATATTCGCCTTTATTGATTTCTAAATTAATTCCTTTTAAGACATAAACGATTTCATTACCAAGAACAAAATTTCGTTTTATATCAGTTATTTTAATTAATGGATTCGCCATTTTGATTTACAATTTTGGATTTAAAAGTACAAAACACTTTTCAATAAACGATAAGTAGTTTCTAATTGATTTTTGTTACAGCTGTAAGGATTTAAAATCATTATTTTCTACAAATTATCATTTTTGTAAAAAGCATAATTTAATCGAATGAAAATATGTTATATGATTTTGTGTTATTTTTATATAACTTCCATTTTTCTGTTATTTTATTGAATTATAATGTTTTAAATATTTTAAAAGTGATAATTATGTAATATTAAGCGCTGTGTTGTAGCTTACATTTGTTATCTAATCTTAAATAATCAGAATTATGAAAAACATACAATTATTATCAGGAATTGCTTTAATAGCATTAAGTTTTACGTCATGTAAAGATGAAAAACAAGAAAAGGCTCAAAAAACGGTAGACTCCTATGTCGCTTATGTCGATTCAGTTAAAAATGTTAAAGCAGATGATCTGAAAGCAGATTGGAAAAACGTTGAAGCAGAATATGACAAAAAAGCTGCAGAAGCAGAATTGGCTTTAGCAGATATCAAAGATAATTCGGCTGCGACCGAAAAAGTGAATACAAGTAAAGTGAAATACGAAGAGTTTAAAAAAGAAATGACCACCGTTTTTGCCCCACCTGCTCCAAGTCCAAAACAACAATTGCGTAATGCTTTATTTGGAGAAGGAAAAATCGGAGAGGATATGAATTTTGACTGGGTAAATGCTAAAAACATACACAGTGTTTATCAACAATTTGTCCATACTGTTGAAGATAATAAAGATAAATATTCAAGAGAAGACTGGGATGAAGTAAAATTGATGTACGAAGCACTTGACAGCAGAAAAAATACTGTTGAAAAAGAAGGTTTAACATCTGAAGATAACAGAAAAATTGCCGGTTTGAAATTGAAATTTGCTCCAATGTATACTTTAAATAGAATGGGAGCTAAATCTGAAGAAACTGCAGCAGCAAAAAAATAATTATTAAGTTAATTTGAATTAGTATAAAAATGACAATCAGAAATGATTGTCATTTTTTTATGCCTATTTATTAATATTATAATCTTATTTTCGTAATTGTTAAATAACAAATATGGAGTTTTTTTTTAATTTGAATATAATTTATAAGGCTTTATTAGTAATATTTTTTACAATATTACTTTTTCGCTTATGTTATTTTTTCGAAGGATTTTCTAAATCTAAGTTTTCTGATTTACTGACTGTTTTTGCTTTAATATTTATTGCAACTACTATGATTTTTAAAACTTTGAGTAGAATTTACTATACAGCCGGCATAAAGGAGGATTATTCTTTAACAAAAGGAACAATAACATATTACAAGTCTGGTATGGGAAGAAAAACAATAGGACAAGTTAATTATGATTACATTGTAAATAATGAATTGATTTCTACTGTTGTTGATGAGAATGATTATGTAGAGATTCCTGATAAAAAACCGGATACAACGATTAGTTACTTGATTATTTACAACAAGAAAATACCTCAGAATAGTTATTTATTGTTCAATTATCCGATAAGAGAAAAAAAAGATATACAGGAATATCAGGAATTATTCAAAAACGGAATACCTGATAATGTTTTTAATGATTAGGCTCTAATCACAAAATGTTCTTTTTCCTGCTCATATCTAAAAAATACAAATCCCCATTGAAAAGTATCAATAGTTACCGTAACTTTTGGATGGTTTTTTATGATTTCCCAAGCTTCTTCCATTTCTAAAGACCAATGAATATCATCAAAAATCCAAACACAATCATTTGATATTGTTGGCAATAAAAGGTCGAAATAAGCTAAAGTTGCTTTTTTGGAATGATTGCCGTCGAAATATATTAAATCATAATCTGTAGCCTGAAGGTTTGTAGAAACTAAAAAGTTTTCAAATTCGGTTATAATGGTATCTACATTTTTGCAATCAAAATTTTCTAAATGATTTTTAGCAACATTTGCAGTTTGTGGACAACCTTCGAGTGTAATTATTTTGGCTTTTGGATTTCCAAGTGCCAAAGCAGAAGTTGCCAAACCTAAAGATGTTCCAATTTCAAGAATGTTTTTGGGTTGAAAATAATTAGTTACCCGAAATAATAATTCGGCTCGTTTTGTTGAAATTCCTGCTGTCGATGCAATTTTCGAAATCTGTCTTCTATTCGATTTAAATACTTTTGAACCGGCGCCAAAATCAGTTACTTCAATAAAGTTTTTATTTTCTAAAAGAGATTTTCTGTAATTCTTCAGGATCGAATATTCAGGTTTTGGTTTCTTGTCGTAAAAACATTTTGTCAATAAATTAAAAACAAACGGCGAATGTACTCCATGCTCGTTTTTGGAATTCCAAAGGAATTTTAAATAAGATTTAATTTGAAATAGCATATAAATGTTTAACAAGTAGGCGCGAAGATACAAAAAAGTCGAAAGTCGTAAAGTCAAAAGTTTTAAAGCTATAAAGCGATACTTTACGACTTTTTACTTTGAATTTTATGACTTTCAAAAAGACTATATTTGCCCATTAAGCAAATAGTAATACGTTTTATAATGTTGAAGGAAGAAGTAGAAAGTAAGAATACAATAACCTCGGAAGAAATTAATAAATGCATTGCTATTTTAGCACAGCTGAATTCCAATACAGATCAGATATTTGATATTCCGAAAGAACAACGAATTGCCTTGATCAAAGAAGCAGGAATGTTTTCGAGACCGGATCGTGATGAGTTTTCGAGAAGAGTAAAAGATGGTTTGCAAGCTGCAAAACGCAAAAAAGAGAAGAAGGACAAAACGGCACGTAAAGAAACCGGAATTCGTCATGCGCGTGAAGCGAGTATATTTGTTGCGCCAAAATTATTGGCTCTAAATGATCTTGCTCAAAAAGAAGCATTAGAACTTGAAACTCCTCGAAACTGTTACGTTTGTAAAACAGAATTTACTAAAATGCATCACTTTTATGATACGATGTGTACAGATTGCGGTGATTTTAATTATGCCAAACGTTTTCAGACTGCCGATGTAAAAGGGCAAATTGCTGTTATCACAGGTTCCCGATTAAAAATTGGTTATCATATTACATTGATGCTTTTGCGTGGTGGAGCAACAGTTATTGCGACGACACGTTTTCCGGTAGATTCGGCTTTGCGATTTGCTAAAGAAGAAGATTTCATGGAATGGGGACATCGCTTAAAAATTCATGGTTTAGATTTAAGACATATTCCTAGTGTGGAGATTTTTTGCAATTTTATAGAGCAAAAATACGAACGTTTGGATATTCTGATTAATAATGCAGCACAAACGGTGAGACGTCCGGCTGGATTTTATTCCCATTTAATGGAAAATGAAGAATTACCAATTACCTCGCTTCCTAAACAAGCGCAAGATTTATTATTAGATCATTTGAATTGTCTCGATGAACTAAAAGTTTTGACAACAGGTTTTTCTTCCAATGAAAATATGCCGGTAACCTGGCACGGGCCGGAACCTGGAATTGGTTTGCGCGCTTCGGCTCAATTATCTCAAATTCCATATTCTTTTGATAATGCATTGGTCGCAAATGAAGTTTTCCCGGAAGGAGAACTCGATGCCGATTTGCAACAAGTAGATTTGCGAAAAACAAATAGTTGGCGTTTGCGTTTAGGGCAAATAGAAACTACGGAAATGATTGAGGTACAATTAGTAAATTCTGTTGCGCCTTTTGTATTATGTAATCGCCTTTCTGAAGTAATGAAAAAGGACAATACAGGCAAAAAACACATTATAAATGTCTCGGCGATGGAAGGGAAGTTTCACCGTTTTTTTAAGGAAGATCGTCATCCGCATACAAATATGGCAAAAGCGGCTCTGAATATGTTAACGCATACATCATCTGGAACTTTGGCAAAACACGGAATTTTTATGAATGCCGTTGATACAGGTTGGGTAACTGACGAAGATCCTGCAGAACTAGCAAAAAAGAAACAGGAATTGGAAGATTTTCAACCGCCATTGGATATTGTTGATGGTGCAGCTCGTGTTATGGATCCTTTATTTGATGGAATTAATACCGGAAAACATTGGTGCGGAAAATTCCTGAAAGATTATAATCCGATTCCTTGGTAGAATTTATTTTTTAGTCTCGGTCGCAGTCTCAGTTTTTCTGCCTTATATAAAAAAAGCCACAAAAGATTAAATCTTGTTGTGGCTTTTTTATTGAAATGATATTTTGAACTTAGTTGACTTTAATCAATTTAACGTCGAAAATAAGAACTGAACCTGCAGGAATTCCACTATTATTAGAGCTACCGTAAGCTAAATGTGACGGGATTAATAAAATTCCGCTTCCGCCTTCTTTAAACAAAGGAATACCTTCAGTCCAACCTTTAATAACTTTGTCTAAAGGAAAAGAAATACCTGCAGCACTGCTTTGATCGAATGTTTTTCCGCTTGTAAAATAACCTTTGTAAGCAACAGTTACATTTGATGTTGCTGTTGGTTTTGCTCCGGTTCCAGGTTCATTGATAACATAATACAAACCAGAGTCGCTTCTTACGGCAGTTAGTTTATTTAGAGCAATATAATCTTTAATTTCTTTTTCGTTTTCGACAGTATAATCTGTTTTTTGAGGTTCTTGGATAACTGGTTTATCATTGTTAACACAAGAAATAAATAACGTTAAAGCTAGTAACGTAGTAAAAAGGTATTTCATAAGATGCTTGTTTTTTAAGTTTGCTAATGTAGTAAAATTTGCTAATTTTTATGGATCAACGCAAAAAACTGTGGAGAAACATAAAATATTTTGTATTAACTAATTATTTTAACCGCAAAGGGCGCAAAGGTTTTTTATTCGTAAGGTTTTATAAAAACGCAAAGTTCGCAAAGCTATATTGATAAAGCTTTGCGAACTTTGCGTTTAATGAGCGTAATCTATAACAAAAAAAACTTTGCGCCCTTTGCGGTTAAATTCATCCTTAATTTTTATAGCTTCATAGGTTTTCGTATTGATCCATTTTTATTCTATAGCCATTTATAAAGAAAAAAACGCAAAGATTCACTGAAAATTAGTGTAACTCTGCGTTTTTTATTTTGTATATTCTAAAAAAACTATCCTTCAATTTTAGCCGAAAGTTCAAACCAACGTTCTTCTTTCTGATCTATTTTATTGATGATGTTTTGCAATTCATTAGCTTTTTTCTCAATATCGGCGTCAGCAACTTTTCCATCAGAGAATAATTGTTCGATTTTAGATTTATCAATTTCTAAATCTTTTATTTCTCTTTCTAGTTTTTGATATTCTTTTTGCTCGTTAAAAGTTAGATTTCCTGTTGGATTATTTTGTTTCCAGTCTTTCTTTTCGGCTTTGTTTTCTTCTTTTTGAGCAACATCGGCACTGTCTTCATAGGCTCTGAAATCAGAATAATTTCCTGGGAAGCTTTCAATTTCTCCTTTTCCTCTAAAGATAAATAAGTGATCGACAATTTTATCCATAAAATAACGGTCGTGAGAAACTACAAGCAAACAACCCGGATAATCTAAAAGAAAACTTTCCAATACATTCAAAGTCACAATGTCTAAATCGTTTGTAGGCTCATCCAGAATCAAAAAGTTAGGATTCTGAATTAAAACCGTACATAAATACAAACGTTTTAATTCGCCACCGCTTAATTTTTCTACGAAATCATATTGTTTTTTAGCATCAAAAAGAAAACGCTCCAACAATTGCGAAGCCGAAATCATTCTACCTTTTGCAAGCGGAATATATTCACCGTATTCTTTAATAATATCGATAACACGCTGATTCGGTTTCGGATTGATTCCGCTTTGTGTATAATAACCAACTTTAATAGTTTCACCTTTTACAACACGTCCGCTATCCAACGGAATTGTTCCGGTAAGAAGATTTAGGAAAGTAGATTTTCCGGTTCCATTTTTTCCAATAATTCCGATACGTTCTCCGCGCTGAAAATCAAAACTAAAGTTGTCCAGAATAACGTGATCTTTGAATTTTTTAGAAATTTTGTGAAGCTCGATAATCTTGCTTCCCATTCTTTCCATATTAATTTCAAGCTCAACTTTGTTTTCTTTACGACGACTTTGTGCTTTTTCTTTAATTACATAAAAATCATCCTGACGTGATTTCGATTTTGTTGTTCTCGCTTTTGGCTGACGGCGCATCCATTCTAATTCTTTCACGAATAAGTTTTTTGCCTTGTCAACACTTGCATTTTCAGAGGTAATACGCTCTTCTTTTTTCTCTAAATAATAAGAGTAATTTCCTTTGTATTGGTATAATTTACCATTGTCAAGTTCGATGATTTCGTTACAAACACGTTCTAAGAAGAAACGGTCGTGCGTTACCATAAACAATGTAATATTTTCTTTGGCAAAATAACTTTCCAGCCATTCGATCATTTCAAGATCCAGGTGATTGGTTGGCTCATCAAGAATCAATAAATCTGGACGATTGATCAAAATAATTGCCAATGAAAGACGCTTTTTTTGTCCACCCGAAAGATTTTTTACTTTAAGTTTAAAATCTTCCAGTTTTAATTTGAATAAAATTTGTTTGTATTGCGTTTCAAAATCCCACGCATTATGCTGATCCATTCCGTCAAAAGCTTTTTGATAAGCTTCTTCATCGTCTGGATTTTCAAGAGCTTTTTCGTAAGCTTCAATTACTTTAAGCGTTTCATTGTCTGATGCAAAAATGCTTTCCTCAATGGTTAACTCGTCTTGTAGATTATTATCCTGAGAAAGAAATGCCATACGGATTCCTTTTCTTAAAACTACCTGACCAGTATCAGGTTCATCCAAACCATTGATAATACTCATAATGGTTGTTTTTCCCGAACCGTTTTTAGCTATAAAAGCAATTTTTTGGTCTTTATTGATTCCAAATGAGATATTGTCAAAAAGCGTTCTTTCGCCAAATGACTTCGATATATTTTCTACAGATAAGTAATTCACTTTGTAAAATATGAGTTATAAATTATAAGTTATGAATGTTTTACAAAACACAACTTTTTTGCAAAAGTAAACTTTTATATTACCATTTGCGAATTGTTAAACTTATTTAAGTTGACTAAGACAAACTTAATTACTTAGATTTGTGATCAAAATTGTTTTATGTACTCAATATTCAATGCAATAATTTGCGGTGCAGCATTTTTACTGTCATTTATAATTTTTGTAAATCAAAATAAGATTAATATAAAAGCCAATCGCTGGTTTGGATCTTTTATAGGCTGTATTTTTTTAATCTTACTTGAAAATGTTATTGTAGACAGCAAAATACTCACAGAAGATGATATTCTGAATCAATTAATAAACATCTCCAGTTTTGTTGTTGCTCCGGTTTTTTATCTAAGTGTTTGCTATTATATCGAGCCAGTTAGAAAATGGAAAGCAATTGATTACTTGCATTTTAGTTTCGCTTTTCTAATCTTTATTCTTCTTATTATTTCCTGGATAATAGACGACAACAATAAACCCGAAGATATAAGTCCGGAAATTGTACAGAAAACCATTGCAATATTTAATTTTATTTTCAGCTTATATGTTTTTATTTATTGTTTTCTGGCTTTCCAAAAAATTGTTAAACATGAAAAAACGATTAAACTTTTAAATTCTACTTCTGAGAATCTGGATTTGAAATGGCTGAAAAATATTATTGTCGGCGTTATTTTTATCACGATTTTTTGGATTCTTGATATTGTATTTCAAATATCCGAAGGAAACAAAACCTTCGATGTCCTGACAAGTTTGATTTATTTTTTAAGTATTCTCTACATCACTTATTATTGGCAGAAACAAAAAGAAATCTTTCCATATAGTTTAAAAGAGAAAGAAGAAATAGAAACTATTATTGTTGAAACTTCTTTGCCGGAAGGTAAACGAAAACAATTGCTGACCAACGAAGAATTAGAAGAACAAAAAATCAGATTATTACAATTAATGGAAGCCGAAAAGCCTTTTTTGGAATTTGGTTTAAGTTTGGTAAAACTGGCTGGTTCGATGAAAATTTCTACACATATACTTTCGTACGTAATCAATAATGGATTTGGCGAAAATTTCTATCAGTTTATAAACAGATACCGAATTGAAGAAGCTAAAAAACTAATGATTGATTCTGAAACAGATCGTTTAAGTTTATTAGGAATTGGATTTTCTGTAGGTTTTAATTCAAAAACGGTTTTTAATACTACATTTAAAAAAGTCACGGGACAAACTCCGTCAGAATATAAGAAACAAATAGGTTCTAATTTATAAATCAGAACGACCAGTCTTTGTTTTTATGGGATTTTTGCTGAAAATTTTAATCTTAAAGAAATGAAATCAGCAAAAAACATTATTGCAAAAATTGGACTAAGTTTATTCTTTACATTCGTTTCGTGCGATAAAGACAGTGATAATAATACTGAAACTTTAAAAGAAATAAAAGTAGATGTAGGAACTCATAAACTGGCAGCTTACTCCATTATTCACAACACAAAATATTTGGTAGTTTTTGAATCCGGACTCGGAGATGGACATTCTGTTTGGAACGAAAAAAAAATACCAATAAAACTAAGTGCCCAATTAGATGTCTTAACATACGACAGAGCCGGTTATGAAAAATCTGAAAAAGATTCAAAACCAAGAAATATAAATCAATTAAGAAGTGAACTCGAAACTGTAATTAATAATTTTTCGAATGGCAGAAAAGTTATTCTTATCGGGCATTCGCTTGGCGGAATGATTATTAGAGATTATGCTGTTAAAAATCCTTCTAAAGTTGCCGGATTATTGTTTATAGATCCATCGCACGAATATTCTAATCGGCCTTCGCAAGAAGAAGAGGATATGCTTTATAATCTTTGTTTGATCAATTATGGAGAAAATTATGGAGGAACACGCGAAGCCAGAGAAATAATAGAAGATTCTCAGTATATGGCGACACTTCCGGATTTGCCAAATATTCCTGTAATTGTAATTTCTAGCTTAAAAGTCGACGCATCTACTTCTGAATCAGATAAACAAAAATGGTTTAAGGCGCATGAATTATTAAAAGAAGGAGTTTCTGATTTTACGCACATTGCTACTACAAAATCCGGCCATTACATTATGAATGATGAACCCAATTTGGTAATCGATAATTTTAATTTACTGCTGTCTAAAATAAAATAAAAATAAGTTTTTGCGGAATTTGGTTTAATACAAAATCAGATTCCGCAAAAGTTTATTTATGGAGATAGGAATTCAATACAAAATTTAAACCTATGCGATGAATTTGTTTTGGAACATTGATTTTGGTTTCTGAACCAAAGATTCACGTATCAGATAATCTTCCAATTAAATTAATGCGAAGCTTACCGCATTTTTGAAGCCTTTTTTAATAGTATAACCACGTTACGTTCGATTAAAAATCTTAGAAATCTAAAATTAAACATAGCTTTTTGGTTTTCTCTAAATAGATTATCCCTTTATAACTTAAAGTATAAACCTTAAAAATAAATAAGTTATAACTCAGTGTAAATCAATGTGTTGAATGTTTGTTTTATACGAAATTCAGGAATTAAGTATCGGGATTCCCGAATTTCGAGATACAACATTTGTGCACAATCTAGTGCTTCTCTAGTTTTGGCATCATCAAAATAGAAATAGATAATCATAAATAATAGACTGAAAACAGTTTTTAATTTATCTAATAATATTTAGAAGAATAAAAATATTCAAGTAGCTACGAATTGAGGGAATGATTCAAATATTTTAACCCAAAGAAAAAAAGTAAATATTAAAAAGGTGGCACTAAAAATATATTTATCTAACAACCGCCTAAAGAGAATGATCTCATTGTAAGATGATATAAACTAATCTTAAATTAAAATTAAAATGATTAAAAAAATTGCGCATAACCCGGTATTTGCTATCCTTCTTACTGCTAGTTTTTTATTTGCAAGTTGTAGTTCAGATAGTAATGAAGACAATTCAGCTTCTGAAGCAAAAGCTAAAACAGAATTAACAGCAGAAAATTTAAGCGGAAAAGAGCTTTTTAAAGCTGTAATTTTTGCAGATGGAGCATTGGCAAATAAAATAGATTTTGTAAAAGATCATTTTGATGTTCTTTCTACTTTAAAAACTCAAGAAGAAATCAACTCTTTTCGTTCAGCAGAAAATGAAGCTATTAGTTATTTAGAAAAAAATGATCCTTTGTTTTTTGACAACTTCAAGAAATCAATGCTTACAAGAGATCCTTCTGTAATCTTAAAAACATTAAACGAAGCAAGTTTAGCTTTAGCTCCTTTAACGAATCAAAAAATCGCTAATGCTGGATTAACAGTAGAAAAAGTTAAAGCGAATGCTGGTTTATTAAAAGCTGGAAAAACAGGAAAACAACAATCAGAAGCTTGCGTTGCTGTATTATTCTACTGGGCTTATCCAGGTTTATTGCTTGCAGCAGCTTTAGCAGTAGAACAAGCACCTGTTGCATTGGCTGATGTTGATAATAATATTTTAGCTGATGAATATGCTTTATCAATTGCTAATAATATATAAATAATTCCTAAACGAGGTATTTTATAAATACCTCGTTTATTAAATTCATTAAAAATGAAAAAGATTTTTTTTTTAACAACAGGAATTCTGGTCTTTCTATTTATAAATTTTCTATTTATTTCATCAATAAATAATAACACGATTAATTTAAAATATAGAGTTTTTCATAAAAATTTTTCTAATGTTTTATTTCCTGAAGGATGGGCTTTTTTTACCCGAAATCCAAGGGAAACAAAAATGTTTATCTACAAGATTTTACCTAATAATGAGCTTAAGGAAATGTCTATGAAAAATTCTGAAGCAGGCGTTCTTTTTGGTCTTGACAGAACAAACAGGGTAATGTACTCTAAAATAGCTACTATAATTGATGATGTAAAACCGGAGTACTGGAATAATTTTAATTTGATTGAAAATAAAATCACAAAAAAAGAAATGGATAATCTGTCGGTGCTAAGTATTAAAGCAACAGAACCAATGATTTATGGAAACTATGTTATACTCACCAAAAAAATAACCCCTTTTGCCTGGTATTGTAGTACTAAAAATAAAATTAGAACAGATTCGAGATTAATAATATTAAAAATAAAAAAATGTTGAGTTTTAAAAGCATTGAAGAATTTATAGTTAAGCAATACTATTTAACAAATTCTATAGGTTTAGCGAGAAGTATTTTGGCTTTGGGTTTGTTTTTAACATTGGTATTTAATTCTAACGAAGTCTTGTTTTACTCGAACTCAAATGTCGTAGAATTTCATGCAAATCAGTATAATTTTTTAAGTATTTACCTGTTTATTCAAAATACACAACTGGCAAAATTAATATCGATAGCTATTTTATTTTTTGTCATTATAGGATTATATCCTCGTTTTACCTGCATTTTGCATTTTTGGGTTACTTATAGTTTTTTATCCTGTGCGCATATTGCTGATGGAGGTGATCAGATTGCGGCTATTATTTCTTTTCTTTTAATCCCTCTTTGTTTAATAAATTCAAACAGATGGCATTGGCAAATAAATAAAACCAGATCTTTTTATAGCAATACAATCGCATTTTATACAATTTTGTTGATAAAGCTGCAGGCAATAGTTATTTATTTTCATTCATCAGTAGGGAAATTTCCGGTTGTCGAATGGGTTGATGGAAGTGCCATTTATTACTGGTTTAACGATCCTGTTTTTGGTTTAAAAAAATCGCTGGTACCATTATTTGATGTAATATTAAAAAATGCAATCTTCACATTTTATGCAAATTGGGCAGTAATGTTTTTAGAATTATTTATCGTATTTGCTGTAATTAGTTCGTCAAAAAAAATAAAAAAATATGCGTTGATAATGGGGTTGATATTTCATCTCTTCATTGTTCTTGTACACGGATTATTTAGCTTTTATTTTTCGATGGCAAGTTTGTTAATTCTTTCGCTGTATTCGCAAAACATTAGATTCACTTTTAGAAAAAAGACTTATAAATTAATACCAAATTAGAGTGAAAAATCTTTTGACGTTGGGACTATTGTTATCTACAATTTTTGTGTTTTCTCAAAACCAGGAAAATGGCAGATCATTTATAAAATCATTATTTGAGGAAAAAGATATTCAAAAAACATATGCTTATCTTGATCCTGCAGCTCAGGCAAAAATCACCGAAAAGGGTTTAAAGGATATGCAAGAGCAACTACAAGTTCAGTTAGGTAAGTTTTTGTCGATTATTGAAAGCAATATTGAGGAGAAAAACTATTATTATTTCACAGCATTTGAAAAAATGAAATTGGATATCAAGATCACTTTTAGTGAGAATAAAATGATATCCGGATTTTTATTTGTTCCGCATAAAGAATTTAATCAGAAGAAATTAGGAACAGAATTAGATATAGAAAGTGGTACTATAAAATTGCATGGAACTTTATTGAATCCCAACGGTGATAGTAAAAAACTGGTAATTTTTGTTCACGGTTCAGGTCCTCAGGATCGAGATGAAACATTAATTGAAAATAAACCTTTTAAAGATATTGCTGAGAACTTATTTCAAAACGGAATAGCATCTTATAGATTTGATAAAAGAACGCTTTCAAATCCTGAATCCTTCAATGATAAAAGTACTATTGATGATGAAGTTACAAATGATGTTATAAACGTCGTGAAGTACTTTAGAAATAGTAAAGAATTTGCGGCTTCTGAGATTATAATTTTAGGACATAGTTTAGGAGCTTATATGCTTCCCAGAATCGCAAACAAGTCAGATCAAATAGGTAAAATAATTTTATTAGCAGGAAATTCACGCCCAATAAGTCAGCTTGTTACGGAGCAATTTGATTATTTACTTAAGGTAAATCCAACTCCAGAATTAGAAAAAGACTCAAAAAAAATGAAAACTCAAATAAGCTATTTATCGTCGAAAGAGTTTAATTTAAATTCACCAAAAGAGAGTCTCCCGTTTAATATGTCGGCTTATTACTGGAAATCAATGCAGGAATACAATCCGCTAAAAGAAATAAAAAAAATAAAAATTCCAATACTTATTCTGCAGGGAGAAAGAGATTATCAAGTAAGTATGACTGATTTTGAATTGTGGCATAGTAACTTAAAAAATCATGATAATGCAAGTTTTATAAGCTACCCAAAATTGAATCATTTATTTATAATCGGTGAAAAGCCATCAACTCCTCAAGAATATGCTATAAAAGGTAATGTTGATACAAGTGTTATTACTGACATCAGTAATTTCATAGCAAAATAGTAAAATGAAATCACTAATAATTTTTTACGATAACTGGTGTCCTAATTGCACCAAATTTGTTCATACAATACAAAAACTGGATTGGTTCAATCTTCTAAAAATAGAACAATTAAGGAACGAAAATATAACCGAAAAGTATACCGATATTAATATAAGTCTAGCCGAACAGCAGATGGCGTCTTATACAAATAAGTGGCAATATGGCTATACTTCTTTATTCTCAATATTTCTGAGAATTCCCGCTATGTGGATTTTTGCACCTTTATTTTTCGTTTTAAAAATCACTGGTTTGGGGCAGTTGTTATATGTTCAATTAGCAATCAAAAGAAAAATTATACGCTTGCATTGTACTATTGATAGTTGTAGAACGTAACAATAAAATTTAACTGTCGGAAAAACCGAAACAGCGACAATAAACAATCTGAAAGTAGGTGTTTAAAATTTTTATTATGAAAAAAGTAGTTTTATCAGTTGTTTGCTTAATTGCATTAGTTAGTATGTCTTTTACAAAAAGTAATTCTAACAAAATTGTTGATGTTAAAAAGCCTGAAGCTTTAAATTTAAAAAAGGGTTTTGATCTTAAGGATGATCGCGATATTGATGGAGAGATAGTTATGATGTTGACTATGTTTCCGGGTTGGTCAACAAATCTTGTTGTGCCAGTTGATCGTGCGACAATAGAATTTAATGCTAAAATGGATAATGTCATTAACAAATACTAATTCATTTGGGGAGCTAATAACTCCCTGTTTTTCAATTCTTATACACGCACGAACATAATTAATATTAAATTGTTTTGGAAAAAAATAAAGCATACCAGTTATTATTGGTTAGTGTTATATTACTCGTAATATCAACTTCGGCTATCAAAATGACCTATGATAGTTTTAATAAATTTTATAACAATAAGAAAGATATTTCAAAACAGCCTTTTGCAAAGGTGAGCGAGAATATATATAATTTTTATCCCATAAAAGTATTTAGTTCTTATACCGGTTTTGACACAGGTTACGGTTTTTTTGGACCTAATGTATCAAGTGACTTTGTTATTTTATTTGATGTTTATAATAATCGTGGAGAATTGATTAAAAATGAAAAATTTGAATTATCATCAAAAGAAGGAAGTTTAAGATTTGTTTCACTGAACAGGATTTTTTTAGAACAGGCTACTCAGACCAGTAATATTAAGTTTGATAAATATGTTGCAATTATTTTAAAGCAAATAACGAAATATATAGCAAAAGATTTTCCGAAAAATTTCACTGTAAAAACTCAGCTTTATTTATACGATTATCCATCAATTAATAAATTCAAAAGTGGAAAGAAAGTAAACCTCTATTTAATAAAAGACACTTTATGGAAAAATTAAAACGACAACTGGATATTTTCTTTTTTGAAGATATGAATAGTTTTTTTTGGATTTCGTTTTTTAGAATCTCAGTAGGAATTTTTGTGTTACTACATTTTATTTCAGTTTTTCCGGATTTCAATGCATTATATTCTAATGGCGGAATAATCCCGAATGATATAATCGATGTTTTTACACCTGATTTTTTAATAACACTTCCCAAAATAATTATTGCTTTTCAAAATATTGGGATCGATGAAAATACCTCAATTATTAGTTTTCAGTTATTATATCTTATGCTGTCTGTATTTCTGATTATAGGTTTTTTTCCGCGGATCTCTGCTTTCTTTCTTTTAATTCTTCAGATAGCATTATCCAAAAGTAATTGTTATTATGCCTATGGGGCTGATTTTTTTGTAAGCATGTCTTTGTTTTATTTGGTTTTAATTCCTTCAAATTTTGAATATTCTATTAAAACAATTAAAGCTTTAAATATAACTCCTTTCAAAAGATTGTTTCAAATTCATGTTTCAATTGCCTACTTTTTTTCAGGTTTTGATAAAATCTTAGGTTACAATTGGTGGAATGGTGAATCAATATGGAAAGCTATAAACCTGCCTTTTGCAACTAGTAATTTTGATTTTTCACTTTTAGCCCATTATCCCATAACATTAGTTTTAATTGGCTGGTTAACCATTTTAATCGAAATGTTATATCCTGTTTTTATATGGATGGAGTCAACAAGAAAGTACTGGATTGTATTGACAATTTCGCTTCACATTGGAATTGCATTTGTTCTAAACCTTTACTTTTTCTCCACCATTATGATTATTTGGAATTTAACACTATTACATTCTTTTAATGAAAAAGCGGTTGTTTATAAAGCCGAATTTGCAAACTAACATTCAGGAAATCTATAATTAAAGGTGGAAACCGAAAAACCTTAAAAAGAGTAGGTAACAATATTTAAATATTTTTTTATGAAAAAAAATGCTTCAAAAGACGCAAAATCAAGTTTCGAGAAATTTGTTGGTACAGCAGAACTTGATAAAAAAATGCTTTCGACTGTTGGTGGAAGCTGGCCAGGACAAGGATATTTTTCAACAATTAGCGGGGAATGCAGTAAAAGCAGAACTTCTTGCTGGGATATCTTTGGAAGCGCTAAGGCGGTTGATGCTGTGGATGAAACAAACATTGCAGAAATTTAAACTCGTATTAAGGCTTAAATCCTATTTGAAGAGAGACTGTCAGGATTTTGACAGTCTTTGTTTTATTTTAAATATTTATAAAAAAATATGAGACAATTATTTATTGAAGAGGTTCAAAAGAAAGTTCTTTTGAATAAAAAAGAACATACTGTCGACAATGAAGAAGTCAATTTTTTAATTGAAGAGTGGAAAGAGAAACTGTCATTAGATGATTGTAATTTATTTGAAAGGAAATTATCAAATGAAAATTTCACAATCGAAAATTTTAAAATAGTACTGAATACTATTATCTCTTCAAAAAACATTCTGAAATCAAATATTGAAATAAAACACGCTGAAAATAAAAATAATCCCAAATTAAAATCTTTAGTAGTTTTTGAAGGATATTTAAACAAAAATTTTGTTGAGGTTGCCAAAGACTTAAGTTATTACAGCACTTTTTTTTCTATTAATCAGGAGCAAATTTTAAAATCATATCAAGATAATTTATTACAGTCTATAGCTGAAATATTTGAAAAAACCATTTTTCATGAGTATAAATTATGGGAAGAAAAGTTTGATTCTGATTTAGAAATCTTCATTTCAAAATTAACCAGCACTCATTACAAAAACTATTTTTATAATAAATATCCATTGTTAATCAGACTTGTAAATGACGAAATAAATAGATCATATAAATTTCTTATCGAAATTTTAACTGCTTTAAGGAATGATTGGGCAGCTATAAAAGATATCGTTAAAGAAAGAAAAACGCTTGAAGATTTGAATTTTGGACTTGGAGACAGACATATGTCTGGGAAAACAGTTACAATTCTTGTCTTTAATGATAATTTAAAATTACTTTATAAACCGCATTCTTTGTTAATCGATGAGTCTTATTCAAGACTTATAGAATTATTGTTTAACAAAGATAAAAGGCTGAAATACATTGTCGAAAATCCAAAAGTAATTGTCAGGAATAATTATGGATGGCAAGAATATATAACTCAAAAGAAAACAGATGATACTTATAAATTAAAAGAGTTTTATTATAAAACGGGCGTGCATTTGGCGTTGTTTTATATCTTGAATGGTAATGATTTGCATTATGAAAATATAATAAGCGCTTTGGGAAATCCAATGATTATTGATATGGAAACGCTTCTAAGCCCGGGAATTAATACCTCTAAAAATTCTCCTTTGCAAAGTGTTATAAATGTGGGATTACTTCCGTTTGGTATTTTTAGAGGAGATAAATATTTAGAATTTGGAGGATTAACGGATTGCAAAAAACAAAAGTCACCATTTAAAAAGAGTACAATTAGCGTTAAAGAAGGAAAAATTAATGAAGAGGAGTATTATATGGATGAAAGCAAAAATTTGCCCTATAAGACTGAGATTAATTTACAGCATTTTTTAACTGATATTGTAGATGGATTTAGCGATACTTATGAAATCTTACTAGAAAATAAAGAGGATCTTTTTGAAATTATTAATAGTTTTTTTTCAAAATCAAAGATTCGGTTTATCACCCGCAACACATTGACTTATTCCCATCTTTTGCGAGAAGCATATCACCCTTATCATATGACAAACGGATTTTTACTGGAAATGCATTTTGATGGATTATGGTTTGAAGTTAATGGCAGTCCATATTTAGAAAAAGTCATTGTTTCTGAGAAAAAAAGTCTTTTGAATCTCGATATACCCTATTTCTATACCTTTTATGATTCAAAAAGTTTGTTTGATTCTGAAAATAAAGAAATCGATAGCTTTTTTAATATTTCTCCAAAGGAAAACATAAACGAAAGGCTCAAAAAAATTAGTTTAGAAGACAAGCAAAGACAAATATGGGTAATTAAGGCCTCAATATTATCTCATATAAATTAAAGTTTCAGATATGAAAGACTTAAATACTATCGTTTTAGATGAAATTTATGCTATCGCAGATAATTTGATTGCTATTTCATTTCAGGATAATAATAAAGCAACTTGGCTAAATATCGTTACAGGATCTGATCCTGATAAAAGTTTTGCGTTTATGGGGGAGTCAAATTTTAGTTTATTGGATGGAATATTAGGAGATGCTATTTTTTTCTTTACTTTTTCAAAACAAGTAAACGATAATAAATACTATGATTTTGCTTGCAAAGTTTATGAAAGTTTTCTGTCTTATTTAGAAAATATTAATTTAGAAGAGATTGACACAGGACTTCTTACTGGTTTGGGAGGAATTATTTATTCTCTAATAACACTTTATGAAATTACATCTGATTCGAAGATTTTAAAAGATCTGGAGCGATTTCTGGAAAAAGTAAATATAAAGCAGCGAATAGTTGATGACGCGTATAATTCTATCGTAAGAGGAAATGCGGGGCTTTTGATTTCTTTATGCAAATACCATGAATATTGTAGTGATAAAAAGAAAAATTTAGAACTAATTACGGATTGCTGTGACAAATTGATTCGTATATCAAAATCTACATCAGACTATTTTTTCTGGTTTCCTAAATTTCATAAAAGCCCGCTGGCAGGATTCGCACACGGATCTTCCGGTTATGCATTATCATTTCACGAAGCTTATAGAACTACAAAAAATACAGCCTATATGGAAATTGTTAAACAAAGTATTGTTTTTGAAAACACATTATTTGATAAAAATGCAAATAATTGGCTGGACAACAGAGACTTTGTGCCTACAGAATCGAAAGGAGACACAGTTGCGTGGTCACACGGGGCTCCGGGAATAGGTCTTATTAGAAATAAATTATTAAAAAGTAATTTGTACGATTCAGAGTTTAATAAAATATTGTCAGATAATCTGAAGTTATCAATTGAGAAAACCGTTCAATGTGATTTTAATACAAATAAAGATATAATTATCTACGGAAATTTAGGTAATATTGATTTATTAATAAATGCATCTTACCAAACTGAAATTTCAGGTCAATTAGAATTGTTAATAGAAAAAAGCAGGAAAGAAGGTTGGGATTATGGATTTAAACTAAAAGAGTTCTATAAACCTGGATTTTTTAATGGTTCTTCCGGAATAGGATATCAGTTGTTAAGATTTCTTGATCATGAGATTCCATCAATTCTTTCCTTTGAATAGATTTAGATTTTTTAAAATTTTGAGCCAACCGATTTAATATAAAAAAAATAAAAAATGAATTTTGATAAAAACGATAAAATAGAAATATTTGAAAATGCCATAAGTTGGATTGTCATATTTGCGATGTTTGTTTATGGAGGAGCAAAAATCATTCAGTTTGAAGGCGCTGCAGAAATTGACAAAACGGTTTCTGAAATGACCGGAATGGAATTAATGTGGGCATTTTATTCTTATTCTAAAGCTTATGCTTTGACTTTAGGTCTTATGGAAATAATTGGAGGAATTCTGATTTTTGCAAAAAAGACACGAATTATAGGTTGTCTTTTTGTATCTGCAATACTTGTTAATGTTATTTTTCAGGATATATATTTCAATGTGCATACAGGAGCACTAAAAGCTGCGATATTATATCAATTTTTAATTTTGGTCATTTTATGGTTAAATAGAGACAAGCTTATTCAAAGTATAAAAATACTAATCAGCATAAATAAACCCAGCCAGTCTAAAATGAAGTTTTTTGCAAAACTATCTATTGCTTTTATACTTTTTATAGTATTAAGAATACTGGAGTATTATATAACAATTAAAATATAATTGAAAAAAAACTCATTTGATAAAGTTTTCTCTAATTTAAAAAGAATAAAAAAAACTATGTTTTCATAATAATCTGACTAATTAATATTTAATTGTTATAAGAAAAATCATTGTTCTAAAATTAAAAGTTATTACATTTCCTGTATTTTTGTCAAAAACCGATCTCAATGACCTACATACAGTTGAATAAAATTCTTTTTTTTTTACTAACATCGTGCACTCTATTAGCGCAATCGCAAAAAAAGAATCTTTCAAAATTTTCTTATGAAGAATTACATGATTTGTATTTTGCCAATCCAAATAATCAAGAATTACAATTAGAATACGCAAAAGCTTATTTGGCTAAAGCTAATACTGAAAATATAGCTATTAGAAAAGCCAAAGCCAATTATCAATTTGCTCTTTTGTATTACGACAAAAATCCAGACAAGGCTATTGCGTATTTAGATAGTGTTATAAAATATTCCTTAGACACTAATGATAAATATTTTCCGGCTTCTGCATATTGTGAAAAGGCAGACTTACTCAAAAGGCAATTTAAATTTAAAGAAGCAATGGCTAATTATAATTTAGCTGAGAAAATTGCGCTTAAAACAAATACAGATTTCTATTACACCGTCTTAAACTTTGTTGCTACTACAAAGTCAGAAGACCTTGGGGACTACAAAGAAGCTTTGACTTTGTATAAAAAATGCTATAATTTCTATAAAACAAAAGATGTAAGATCATCCCAATATTCTAGTTATTATCAAGATATTATTTTTGGTATGGCAGATTGCTATAAATCACTTAAAAACTCAGATTCGACATCTTATTATAACAAATTAGGTTATAATGAATCCGAAAAAACAAAAAACAGCAAGTTTAAAAACCTTTTTATTCTTAACGAAGGTGCAAATCAATTGCTTAAAAAGAATTACAAAGCTGCATTGGATAGTATAAATAAAGCACTTCCGGTAATGATTACTAATAATGATACGGGTAATATACTGGCATCATACTACTATTTAGGAAAAGTGTATGATGGATTGGGAGATAAGGCTGCGGCAGCAAATAATTTTATTAAAGTAGATTCAATTTATAAAAAAACAAAAGAAATAAGTACAGAATTTATTGAAGGATATCCTTATCTGATTAATTTTTATAAAAACAAAGGAGATAAAGAAAATCAGCTAAAATATATAACTGCGTATATGAAAATTGATAGCATTCTTCAGAAGAATTATAAAGAATTTAATGAAATAGTAAGAAATGAATATGATGCTCCGCACTTATTTTTAGAAAAAGAAGAACTTATACAATCCTTGAAAAATGATAAACAAAAATCATATTGGGGTATTTTGACTCTTTTATTAGTGATTGTTTCAATCGGTTTTTTTGCAATTTATCAACAGAAACAAAAAAACAAATACAAATTCAGATTCGAAAAGCTTATCAATCAGCAAGAAACTTCAAATGAGATCGCGATAAGTGATACAAAAAATGAAGTTGAAATTCAAAATATTAATAAAACAGAAATTGGTATTTCTGACGAATTGATTAAACAAATTTTAGAAAAACTAGATCGTTTCGAACATAAAAAAGAATATCTACAGGCAAATATTACGATACAAACACTTTCTGTGGCATTTAAAACAAATAGCAAGTATATTTCGAAAATTATTAATAGATACAAGGACAAAACATTTATTCAGTACATAAATGATTTGCGAATTGAACATGCCGTTGTTCTTTTAAAAAAGGATCCAAAACTGCGAAAATATACGATTCATGCTCTTGCTACTGAATTTGGATTTAATAATGCGGAATCATTTTCTACCGTATTTTTCAAAAAAACAGGGATTAAACCGTCTTATTTTATCAAAGAATTAGAAAAATTAGAAAATGTTCAAGTTTAATTAAATCAGGTAGTTATGTTGTTTTTGAAAACGGAATTCGGGAATTCCGAGAAGTAAAATAAAGTGTTTTAATCGAATAACTCAAAGAGAATATAAATTTGCTTCCCGAACCAAATAAGTAAAATTTAATTGACTATGAAAAACAACGAAAAAAAACCGGCCAAAAAGTTTGATTTGGAAAAATTTGAAGTGGCAAAATTAAAAAACACTCGTGCAATTATTGGAGGTTATGCAGCGGCTGATGATCCAATTGATACAAATCATAAAGCTGGTGGTTCTACCGGGCAATGTCAACAAGTTTATTAAGGATTTAAAATAACCTCCATATAAATAATTATTTTTTGTGGAGGTTATTAAATACAATTTCAAAAATGAAATTTTCATCTATTTTATCTTTACTAATTATCATCTTCATAGGATGCAAGTCTGCTAATCAATCAGGAAGTAGTATTGTACAAACAGTTCCTAAAACAGAAGTTAATGATGCGTGGTATCAAAAGGATTTCCAACAAGATGGAATTCCGGGCATTTCTTTAGATAAATGGTATCTTCAAAATAAAAAGAAACCAAAAACTAAAAATATCATTGTTGCAGTTATAGACACTCAAATTGATTTAAACCATGAGGATTTGCAGGGTCAAATCTGGACCAATCAAAAAGAAATCCCAGGAAATAATATTGATGATGATCACAATGGATATATTGATGATTGCAATGGCTGGAGTTTTACCGGAACAAAAAGCGGAGCCTACGTAGTATGGAATAGATATGAATATGTTCGTATAGTACAGGAATGGGGTAAATTGTTTAAAGATAAAACAGAATCTCAAATTAGCTCTGATGATTTATATAAATACAAGGAATATCAAAGAGCATTAAAAACATTTGAACAAAAGAATAAATACTACGCTAATTGGCTAAAATCACTGAAACATACAGTTTCAGTTTATCCTTTGGTAAAAGATACCTTAAAACATTTTTTTCCAAAAGAAGATTATACCTATAAGCAACTAGACAGTTTGTATAAAAAATACAAGATTAATGATAAAAGATATCGTCAGAGACGTGATGATAATGACAAAGACCTTGGAGCACTTATTTCTTATATGATGACTTGTCTTGAGGTTGATGAAAATAGTTTTGAAGATGTAAAAGATAAAGAAACACAATTAGATTCTATTCTAAATAAAAATCTAAACTTAGAATATAATGAACGTCTTTCTATTGTTGATAACCCAAATATTCTGGAAAAAGGATATGGCAATAATAAGGTTAGTAATACTATAAAAGGTATCAGAACTATTCAGGATCACAATACAATGGTATCTGGAATTATTGCCGCAAACAGGACTAACAATAAGGGAATAAAAGGAATCGCAGGCAATGTAAAAATTATGCCTTTAAATATTTCTCCTTCCGGTGATGAACATGACAAAGATATAGCTATGGCTGTACGATATGCGGTTGATAATGGAGCAAAAATAATTAATATGTCTTTTGGAAAAGAGTTTTCAATGCATAAAGATTGGGTAACAGATGCCTTTAAATATGCAGAAGATTATAATGTTCTTCTGGTACATAGTGCCGGAAATAGCAACCAGAATATAGACGAAAATAAGAGTTATCCTAATGATCTTAACGATGATGATTCTAAAGAAGTACTTAATAATTTCATTAATGTAGGATCTACAACTCAAAAATTAGATCATACATTTGTGTCTGATTTTTCTAATTATGGCAAGCAAAATGTAGATTTATTTGCTCCTGGAGATGAAATTTATACCACAGGCGCAGGAAATATCTATAAAACGGAATCTGGTACTTCTTTTGCAGCTCCAATGGTTTGCGGAACCGCTGCATTAATTTGGACTTATTACCCTAAACTTACCGTAAAAGAGGTCAAACAAATTATTCTGGATTCTGGTACTCCATATAATATAGAAGTTAATATTCCGGGAGTGACCGATAAAAAAATTGCATTCTCTGAGTTATCCAAATCAGGAAAAGTTTTAAATGTATACAATGCCCTGCAACTGGCGGAGAAAGTAAATAAGCTTAAAAAATAATGGCCAATTATAAAATTGAACCATTTTCGCAATATGTTTTAAGAACTCCTTTATTTCCAATAACTTTCTACAGAAGTTTAGTTGAAGATTATTCTGAAGAAAAAATTCTGCAACAATTGGGAAATAAATATGTTCGGGAGGCAATTAGCTTAGCTTCTCCGGAATTGCTTGAGAATTTGGATAAATGGAAACTTGATCCGATAAAAACATCTGATAAAAAGAAACAATCCTTACAACTTAGTTTTCTTAAATACATTGCCAGAATGTCTGCGCGTTGTACGCCTTTTGGTTTGTTCAGCGGATGTAGCGTAGGCAGAATCGATTCTGAAACTAATATTGTACTCGAAGATCCAAAAATGTATTCACGTCACACCCAATTTGATATGCAATTTTGGGTCGCTTTTTTACAAAACTTAGCAAAACAAAAAGAAGTAATTCCTTATCTGAAATACTTTCCTAATAATTCTATTTATAAGCTAGGAGATTTTTATCGCTATGTCGAATATAAATATGTAAAAACAAAAAGAGAACATAATTTATCGGCAATAAGAAAATCAGATTTGTTAGAATTTTTATTAGCCAAAAGCAAATCCGGAATTACTATTCACGAAATGGCAGCTTTGCTTGTTGATGATGATTCAGAATTAGAAGATGCTTTAACTTATATAAATCAGCTTATCGATTTTCAATTTCTGGTTAGTGAACTTGATGCCACTGTAACAGGAAAAAAGGAATGGGAAAGAGTTTTTACTATTCTAAATAAAATCCCTGTTTTAAAATCGGCTTGCGAAGTTTTAGAAAAAATAAAACCACAGCTTTCAGAATTAGATTCAGATTTGACGCCTTCGCCAAAAAAATACCAAACAATCCAAAATGAGATTCATAATTTAGGTATTGAATATGACGCTAAATATCTTTTTCAAACTGATTTGTACACAGATACAATTCAAAATAAATTAAACAATACTGTATCTAGGAAAGTATATCAGGCTATTCGTTTTCTAAATGGTATTCAAAAACGAGAAGAATTTGATAATCAGGCAAGTTTTATTAAAGCCTTTAACAAAAGATATGAATTTCAAGAAATGCCCTTAACTTCTGTACTTGACACAGAAACAGGAATTGGCTATCTTCAAAATCAGGAAATGAAGGATACCCATGATCTCTTGGATAAATTTTCTTTTAATAATAAGATTCTAAAGAAAACTAAACCCTGGACGGATTTTGATTTTATTTTAGAGCGTAAATTGAAAGAAACATATTCTAAAGGCGAAACTATTTTGTTACTTTCTGAGGAAGATTTTCCTGGTTTTGTCTCTAATTGGGATAATGCTCCTTCGACTTTTTCAGTAATGATTGAATGTATAAAAAAAGATGATAACGAAATTATTGCAATCGAATCTTCAGGAAATGTAAGTGCTGCAAAACTTTTGGGACGTTTTTGCAATGGAAATCAATCCATTCATAATTTAACTACTGAAATCATTGAAAAAGAAAATTCGCATTTTTCAGATAAAATTCTCGCTGAAATAGTTCACATTCCGGAATCCAGAACTGGAAATATTTTAAAAAGACCCGTATTAAGAGATTATGAAATTGGTTATTTGTCCAATTTCGGAGTGTCAAAAAAATATCAGATTAGTTTAGAAGATTTAACAATCTCTATCAAAAACAATAAAATTATTCTACGTTCAAAGAAACTCAAAAAAGAGATTATTCCTTGTTTGTCAAATGCTCAAGACTATTCGTATAAATCATTACCTATCTATCACTTTTTAGCAGATTTACAAGTACAGAATTCAAAACCAATCTATAACTTTTCCTGGGGAGTTCTAAAAACGCATTATGAATATTTTCCAAGAGTTTTATATAAAGGAATAATTCTTTCAAAGGCAAAGTGGCAAATAACAAAAAATGAAATAGAATCTTTTTATCTTACAGATTCTACTTTTATATTATTTACGGAATGGAGATTGAAAAAAAAGATTCCGAGATATGTAAATTTAGTTCATTTTGATAATACACTTTTGATAGATTTTGAAAATGAAATTGGTATGAAGCTATTCTTAAAATCAGTACAAAATCACAGTAATTTCACTTTAGAAGAATTTTTATTTATTGAAGAATCTGTAACTGTAAATAAAAGCGGAGAAAACTTTGCAAACCAAATTATAATGTCATTTTATAAAAAACAAATATAGAATATGGAAAGAAATTTTTTCATAGGGAGTAAATGGCTTTATTATAAAATATACACCGGTACTAAAACGGCAGATTTGATTTTGATTGAAAAATTGCAGCCTATTATTCAGGAACTAAAGGATAAGGGGATTATTTTGAAATGGTTTTTTATTAGATATAATGATCCGGATCAGCATATTAGAATTCGTTTTTATTGCAAAAATTCAGAAAATACATTCCTCATTATATCAAAATTGTCACCTGTTTTAAATTCTCTGTTTCATGAAAATGTAATCTGGAAAGTACAAACTGATACGTATCAAAGAGAGTTGGAAAGATATGGAGAAAAAACTATTAAAGAATCTGAAACGTTATTCTGCATTAATAGTGAATTGATTTTGAAGTATTTATTTTTAAAGCGAAATTTTGCAGATAGCGAAATGGAGCTTTTTTTTAGTTTTCTTTTAATTGATAGTTTTCTAAATACCTTTTCATTAAACAATGCTCACAAATTAAAATTAATGAATGAGTTACAAATTTCTTTTAAAAAAGAATTTAATGTTGACAAAACCTTTAAAAAAGAAATTGATATACATTTTAGAAAATTACAGAAGGAAATAAATCATTTTATATCAGAAGAAGCCATAAATGATTATCCAGAAATTTATGAGTTAATAAATGAAAATCAAATTCAGGCAAATGAAACAATTCAATTAATAATAAAAAAGATAGAAATTCCATTAGATGATTTTTTAATGAGTCACATTCACATGATGATTAACCGCCAATATACTTCAAAGCAAAGAATGTACGAATTAATCATTTATGACCATTTGTATAAATATTATAAGACTTTAAATTATGAACGTTCTCTTATCTAAATTGTGCTAAAAATTCATAAACAATAATGTAAATGATCTATTTTTAAGAAATCTGATATATGGCCATTTGCGATTTATTTATACAGATAGGAATCCAATAAAGGACTTAAATCAATACGATGAATTTGTTGCTGAACATTGATTACCGGTTTTCGAATCAAAGATTCATTTGTCAAATAATAATACAAACCATCGTCTGACGAAATTCCTTCTATTTGATGAAAAGGAAGCAGAAGATTTATTCTCCTTTTATTTCCGGATAAAAAATCATGGTTTTTAAAGTCGTATAAAAGGTATAAAAATGGCTTTCCAATTTTAGAATAACCACAAAGAACAATCAGTTTTTTGGGTTCTAAATAGGTTGCGCCCGTCACTAATCCTTTTGTATCCAATTGATCTTTTAGTTGTGCAACGTGTTTTCCGGATTGATTTGGCAAGGAATAAATAGAAGTTTTTGAGGAACTCCATTGTTTTGTAAACAAATAAATGCTGTCTTTTGAAACGATGAAAGCTTCACAATCGAAATTGGTAGTATTGCCTTTTTTAGACGAAAAATCACTTTGATCAGAATATTGAAACGAAATGGTTTCAATTTTTGGGTTTCCTTCCTGAAAAGATTGTTTTTCTATTTTCAGAATATGCAAATCAGTTCTGTTTCCAGTGTAATTATTTCCAAAATCACCGATATAAATATGTGTACTATCTTGCGAAATTTCTTCCCAGTCATTGTTTATTACTTCGTTCAGAACTATTTTTCTTTTAATTTGACCCAAAGAATCCAATCCGTAAATGGTTTTGTCATGATCATCATTATGCGTCCACAATAAATTATTAAAAGAAATTAACCCGGAAGTTTCTTTGATCGAGTCAGATAATTTCTTAGAATATTCAGGTTTGATTTTGAGAGAAGCATATAAACAACTTCCATCATTTATAGTTGCCAATGGATTATAGTTCTTTGAAAGCGGATCTGTACAACCTGATATTTGCGCATTTGCAGAAGCTGAAATCAGGAAAAAAAGTAGAATTGTTTTAAGCATAAAGTGCAATATTAAATCGGCACAATATAAAAGTAAACTTTTAAAGAATAGATTCTAAATAGTACCGAAAAATCTAATTAAAATATTATTTTGCAGTGCTAAATTTTTAATTAATTTTTAGTCTAAAATTAAGCATAAAACCTCAATATGAAAATTCTACAAAAACTATCGCATTATCGTTTCTCGCGCTATTTTAAGCTTTTGTTTGTTTTAGTAGATGTAGTATTGTTGAATCTGGCTACAATTTTTTCTGCATACGCCAGATTTGAAAGTTTAGATAAACTTTTGTCAAAAGAAGAAAGAGTAGTTTCGTTATTGGCAATTTTAATTTGGATAGTATTATTGCTTCAAAACGATTCAAACAGAAGTGTTCGGGTAGAACCTATAGAATCAATATTATTCAGAACCATAAAAAAACTGCTCATTCATGCTGCTTTACTCTCAATATTTGTGGTATACTTGAAATATACTGATATTTCGAGGCTTAGATTAGTTTATTTTTACATGATTTTCTTTGTGTTATTGATGGTTTCCCGTTATTTCTCCATGAAACTTTTAAAATATATTAGAGCCAAAGGATATAATTTTAAGACTTTTATTGTGGTTGGTGCTAATGAATCAGGAGAGAAAATCCGAAAAATATTAGCAAAAGACCTGACTTATGGCTATAAATTTCTAGGTTTTTTTGATGAAAATATAAACACTTCAATTGTCGATTCTTCTTCAGTTTTGGGAGGTTTTAATGCTATTCCGCAATTTGTTGTCGAAAAAAAAATAGATGAAATGTATGTAGCATTACATATTGATAATATCGAAATTATTAATGAACTGACGAGAATTTGCGAACAAAATATGATCCGAATTAAGTTTATTCCCGATTTTCAGTTGTACACAAAATCAAGTAAAGTTGAGGTTGCTTTTTATGAAAATACGCCTGTATTGATGTTTCGAACAGAACCTTTAGAACTTGTGGTAAACAGACTTGCAAAAAAAGCTTTTGATATTGTTTTTTCGACTTTTGTGATTTTATTGATATTTCCGTGGTTGTTTCCTATAATAATGTTGATTATTAAGATAGAATCGCCGGGACCAATATTTTTTAAACAAGAAAGATCAGGTCGCGATAATAGAACATTTATGTGTTTTAAATTCAGAAGTATGTATGTTAATGGTTTGGCACATAAAAAACAAGCCGAAAAAGGAGACAGCCGTATTACGAAATTTGGCGCTTTTATTCGGAAAACAAGTATTGACGAATTGCCTCAGTTTTTTAATGTTTTTTATGGCGATATGTCCGTAGTTGGACCAAGACCACATATGGTAAATCTGGCAAAAGAATACAGTGATTTAATCAACAATTATTTAGTGCGTCAATATGCTAAACCCGGAATTACAGGTTGGGCGCAAGTCAACGGTTATCGCGGAGAGACAAAAGTATTGAGCGATATGGAAAGCAGAGTAGAGTATGATATTTGGTATATCGAAAACTGGAGTTTATTATTGGACGTGAAAATTATCGTAAAAACGATTATCAATGTCTTTAAAGGCGAAGAAAATGCTTATTGATTAAGATTTAAAAAATTGATTGTTATTAATTACTTCTTTTAGATTAGAAATACTCTTTACATTAATTTTATTACTAAAAGAGTTAATATGCCTCATATGATGAACATCAGTTCCTGCAAAATCATACATTCCTTTTTTAAGAAGTTCTTCGGCAGTTTTAGATATTTCACTTCCATAATAACCAACGGTCGACAATAAATTCAACTGAAAAAGACAACCTGCTTTTTTTAGTTTTTCGTATTCTCCAAAATTTTTATGATAGAAAGTATAGCGTTCCGGATGTGCCAAAACCGGAATGTAACCTGCAACCTGCAAATCAAATAAAATTTTATACAATCGGATAGGAGCATTCAGATATGACATTTCTACCAATACATAATTGTCTTTTAGCGTAAGAAGTTTTTCGGAGTGAAAATGACTTTCAAACCAATCATCCATCAAATATTCGGCTGCAGTTTCAAAAGGAATTTGAAGTTTGTTTTCTTTTGCTAAAAGAATTGTTTCTTTATAATTGTCTAAAATAGTTTCTTGCGAATTTTTCCATCTGTGACTAATATGCGGAGTAGTAGTAAATTGTGAAAAGCCCATTTCTTGAAAAGCTTTTATAAGTTTAATACTTTCCGTACTATTTTTTGCACCATCGTCAATACCCGGCAATAAATGGGAATGAATGTCAACAAAACCTTCGGGAATAAGGTCTTTTAAGTATAGCTTGGGTTTGAAGAATGATAACATGTGTGCAAAAGTAAAAAAACGGAAGGATTTTTAATGAAATTCTTCAGAGGATTTATTTAAAACGATTTATTGAGAATTTGTTACAGAAACCTAATTTGACATTTCATCCATTAGTTTATATTTGTTATTATCAATACGCTGAAATTTTATGAAAATTAAAGAGAATTTATACAATCAGAGGATTATTTCGATTGATGCTTTACGCGGAATTACCATTTTTATAATGATTTTTGTAAATGAGCTCGCAAGTATTACAGAAGTACCGCAATGGATGAAACATATGCCTGCAGACGCAGATGCGATGACTTTTGTTGATGTGGTTTTTCCAGCCTTTTTATTTATTGTGGGAATGTCGATTCCATTTGCTTTTAATGCCAGATTATTAAAAGGAGACAGTACCAAAACAATTTGGACACATACCTTAAAAAGAGCTTTGGCTTTAATTATTATTGGCGTTTTTATGGTCAACGCTGAATACGGTTATGATGCAACAAAAATGATTATTGCGCCTGCATTTTGGGGCCTTTTGGCTTATTTCATGCCGATTCCCATTTGGAATAAATATGCTAAAGATTTTCCGGTTTGGTTAAAAAATACGCTTCAATATGGAGGAATGCTTGTTTTGGTAGCGCTATATTTTTTATACGTTCAGGATACTGGCGAAATTGGAATGACACCAAAATGGTGGGGAATTCTGGGGTTAATAGGTTGGGCGTATTTAATTACAGTAATCTATTATTGGTTAGTTTCAGGAAGATTATGGGCTATGATTGCTTTTTTGATCGTTTGCGTAATCGCCAATTCAGTTAATTTGACAGAAGGATCGATAATACAGCAAACATCCTGGCTAAGTTTCATCGCCGGACATTTAACACATGCTTCATTAGTAAGCGCCGGAGTTGTGATTTCGCTTTTGTTTTTTGATCGAAAAATAGCTCCAAAAGTCAATTGGGCTGTAATAGGTTTTGTCGTTTTGTTTTTTGTAACAGGGTATTTATTAAGACCTTATTTTGGAATTTCAAAAATAAAAGGAACACCATCATGGACCATGTTTTCGGCAACAATTTGCACCGTTTTATTCTATTTTCTTTATTGGTTAATGGAGATTAAAAAACAAACCAAATGGAGTAATTTCTTCATGCCGGCAGCAGCAAATCCTTTATTGATTTATATTTTGCCGGGCGTAATTTATTATTTCTGTAAAGCTTTTAGCATTCATATTATTCCGGGTTATTTCCGTGTAGGAGTTCCGGGAATTATTTGGTCACTGGTTTTCTCAACGATAATGTTGTTTGTAATGAAATTATGCAACAAATATAAAATTCAGCTTCATTTATAATGATTATTTAACCGCAAAGTTCGCAAAGATTTACGCAAAGTTCGCAAAGTTTTAAACACAAAGCTTTGCGAACTTTGCGTTTGCTAAACGCCATCTAAGAGAAAAAACCTTTGCGCACTTTGCGGTTAAATAATCTCATTTCAACCTGAAACCTGAAACCTGAAACAAATTCTATCTAACACGCTTAAACGAAATTGGTCCCGTTCGTTTTTTATTGTCGACAAAAGTTCCTTCCAGCGTATTTCCGTCTTCAGATAATTTTAAAGTATGCGTTCCCGCAGTTGCCCAGCCTTTAATAGGTAAAGTTACATCTACACTATAACCAATGGTGTTTCCTATTCGTTTTCCAACACCGCTTTCTACAAATTTCTGTCCTTTCCATTCCAGATAATGTGAGAAAATAACTTTCCCGTTTTGTTCAGATATAATGGCGACAGCATTTTGAACACCGGGATTTATATCTTCCCAAACTCCATTAATATCATTTTTTTTGGTTGTTGATTTTTTTTGGCTATAGCCAAAATTTGAAAATAATGCGATAACTACAATTAAAAGAAAAAGTCTTGTTTTCATGTTTTTATATTTGGACTATAACTGATTTTATTTCTAAAAATGCTCCCGAAACAGGATTGTAATTCACAAAATTGAATTTACAAAGATTATTGATATTTAAAAGTTTCCCGTTTGCTAAACCATCTTGTTTAAAATGAGACCACGGAATCTTAATCGTTTTGAATTTTTTCGGAGAAGCCGGAATATCAACTCTCGGATGTGAACCGCCATGAACGCAACCAGTTCCTTCTGGATTTCCTTCGCGAGCTTGCAATTTTATAAGATGTGAAGATCTATAAGTTATAGTGACGAATTTCGAATTGTCAGATAAGTTTGTCGGACTGCCATCATTTGAATCTGACGGCGTAATCATGACATTTAATTCTATTTCTCCAACAGGATTATCTTTTGCCGTGACTCTGATAATTCCTTCTTTTTCCCGAATAGTATTAATTGTTTCCTGATTTTCTTTGGCTGGACCGGCAATATACCAAGTAGAAGATTTTACAAGATTCCGGTTTGAATCTAAATCATGCTGAATAAATCCAAAACCAGTTGTAAAAAAGAGCATTAATAACAAGAGAAATGAATCAATTAGAATCAGAATTCTGTTTTTCATGGAAAACTATTTTTGTTCAAAATCAAAAATATAGTTTTTTACGATTCGTTTTGGTTTTTCTTTTTTTATTCTTTTTAAAATAGACGGCTGTTTTAAATTAAATTTTAAATTTGTAAGAAGTTGTTTCTGAAAACCTTACGAAATGAAAAGTATAAAATCACTAATTATTTTATTTTTCCTTTTTCTTACGCCATTTTGTTATTCACAGAATGATACAATTTCGAATAGTAAAAAAGATATTTTAGATGTTTTGTATAAACTATTTCATAAAAATGATTCCGTAAGAGTAGATTCAGACAAAAAAGTGGCTTTTTCTTTGCTTCCAGTTCCTATAGATGCAAATAAAAGTGCGGGATTGGTGGTTTCTTTTTTAACTACATTTTATTTGGGTGACAGCAATACGACCAAAATGTCTCAGGTTACTTTTTCACCTTATTTTAGTTTCACCAAACAATATGTTTTTCCTATTCAATCCTATATTTATACAAAAGACAATAATTGGAATTTTATTGGCGATTACAGATATATGATTTATCCTCAGGATACTTATGGTTTAGGCGGACATAATACAGACAAAAAAATGTCAACATTAGATTATCAGCAATGGCGTTTTTATCAGTTTGCAACCCGAAAAATAATCGGTAATTTCAGGATGGGATTAGGATTATTGTTAGATAATTACCAAAATATTTCTGAAGAATCTTATATCGATGATGAAACCGATTATTATAAATATATGAACGGCGATTACTCAAATGAAAATTCTTTTGGAGTCGCTGTTCAGGGACTTTACGATTCCAGAAAAAACAACGTAAATCCGGAACAAGGTTTATATGTCGAAGCAGATTATAGAATAAATACAACCGGAGTCGACGGAAAAAAATGGAATTCTATTTATTTTGATGCCCGAAAATATCATTCATTTAGCAAATACAAACATAGAGTTTTGGCTTATCGGGCTTTTTATTGGTCAACTTTTGGCGGAAAACCTCATTATCTCGATTTACCAAGTATTGGTTGGGATCGCGATGGAAAGACAGGTCGTGGTTTTACCAGAAATAGATTCCGCAGCAATGCATTGATGTATTTTGAAACAGAATATCGAACTGATATTTCTAAAAACGGATTTTGGGGCGCTGTATTTTTTACGAATATTTCCTCAGTTTCAAAGTTAGATACTTACGATTTTAAAAAATGGAATCCTGCAGCCGGAGCCGGTTTACGCATTAAATGGAATAAGCAAAACAATAGTAATTTGGTGCTCGATTTTGGAGTTAGTAAAAACGATTGGTCATTGCGATTGGGTTTAGCCGAAAATTTCTAACTTTCGAAAAAATCAATTCCTATATTTTTCATGCAATTATCAGTAATTATTCTTAATTATAATGTGCGTTACTTCTTGGAACAATGTATTTTAAGTGTTCAGGAAGCGATTTCGACACTTGATGCTGAAATTATTGTTATTGATAATAATTCATCAGACGAGAGTTGTTTGATGATGAAAAATAAATTTCCGAACGTAAAATTAATTGAAAACGCCTCTAATTTTGGTTTTCCAAAAGGAAATAATATTGGTGTTTCTCAAGCACGCGGAAAATACATTTGCATTCTAAATCCAGATACAGTTGTTGCAGAAGATACGTTTGTCAAGATTTTGGCTTTCGCCGAAAGGCAAACAGATTTAGGAATTATAGGCTGTAAATTAATTGACGGAACCGGAGAATTTCTACCCGAAAGTAAACGTGGAGTTCCTACGCCATGGATTGCTTTTACAAAGATTTTTGGTTTATATAAGATCTTTCCAAAAAGTAAGCTTTTCAATCAATATTACGCACAGCATTTAGGAGAAGATGAAACCGGAAAAGTCGATATTTTGGTTGGAGCTTTTATGTTTTTGAAGCGTGATTTATATCAGGAATTAGAAGGTTTTGATGAAGATTGTTTCATGTATGCTGATGATATTGATTTGTCGTATCGTGTTTTACAAAAACAAAAAGTGAATTTTTATTTTCATGAAACAACCGTTTTACATTATAAAGGAGAAAGTACAGTAAAAGACGAAAAGTATATGAAACGTTTTCAGGAAGCGATGAATTTCTTTTATCAGAAGCATTTTAAGAAATCATGGTTTTTTGAGTTTTTTATTCAAATTGGGATTTGGTTTTTCTCTTTTGTAAAAATGTTTCAGGGAAAAGTTAAGTCAAAACCGTTGCCTGAAAGTGTCGTTTTTTATTCTTCAAATAAAAATTTGTCTGAAAAATTACCTTCTATTTTAAAAAATAAAGTGTTCTTTTTGGATTTAAAAAAAGAAAAAATGGTAAATTCGTGCCTACTTTTTAAGGGTAAAAGAGGAGAGATTATTTTGGATAATCACTATGTTTCATTCAAAAAATGTATCAAAATGATAGAAACTCTTAAAGATAAGAACATTACTTTTAAGATTTTCCCCAAAAATACCAGTTTTATTATTGGAAGCAATTCCCGAAATGACAGAGGCCAAATTATAAAAATTGAGTAAAAAATTATATTAAGTGTAATTTATATTTAAAATATTCAGTAATTTCGCAATCACAAAATCAAAATCATCCTTTAGATTAACAATATGGCAAGATTTGAATTAAAGCTTCCTAAAATGGGAGAAAGTGTCGCTGAAGCAACCATTACCAACTGGTTGAAAGAAGTTGGAGACAAAATTGAAGCTGATGAAGCAGTACTTGAAATTGCAACTGATAAGGTTGATAGTGAAGTACCAAGCGAAGTATCGGGAATTTTAGTTGAACAATTATTCGGTAAAGATGATTTAGTTCAGGTAGGACAAACTATTGCAATTATTGAGACAGAAGGTGATGCACCAACTGCAAAAGTAACTGAAGAAGTTTCTGCTCCGACTGAAGCAGCAGAGATTGAAAAAACAATTGAAGTTGCTAAAGAAGCTGTTGCTGCTCCGCAAGATTTCTCAGGATCAGATAAATTCTTTTCTCCATTAGTAAAAAATATTGCAAAAGAAGAAGGTATTTCTGTTGCTGAATTAGAAAATATTGCTGGTTCAGGAAAAGACGGACGCGTAACAAAAGAAGATATCTTTAAATATATTGAAAACCGTAAGTCAGGTGTTGTAGAAGCTCCAAAGGCTGTTGCTCAAGCTCCAAAAGCGGTGGAAACAGTGGCTCCAGTAGCTGCTCCGGTTCAAAAAAGCCAGCAAGCAGTTCCGGTTTCTGTAAATGGAGGTGACGAAATCATCGAAATGGACAGAATGCGTAAACTGATTTCCGGATATATGGTGGCTTCAGTACAAACTTCGGCTCACGTACAATCATTTATTGAGGTTGATGTGACAAATATTGTAAAATGGAGAGAAAAAGTAAAAACTGCTTTCGAGAAAAGAGAAGGTGAGAAGTTGACTTTTACGCCAATTATGATGGAAGCGGTTGCAAAAGCATTAAAAGATTTTCCGGGAATGAACATTTCTGTTGATGGTGATTATATCATCAAAAAGAAAAATATAAATTTAGGAATGGCTGCGGCTTTACCAAACGGAAATTTAATTGTTCCTGTAATTAAAAACGCAGATCAGTTGAACCTTGTTGGAATGGCAAAAGCGGTTAATGATTTAGGAAATCGTGCAAAAGCCGGAAAACTAAAACCAGACGATACGCAAGGCGGAACTTATACGGTAACAAATGTGGGTACTTTTGGTAGTGTTTTTGGAACGCCAATTATAAATCAGCCACAAGTTGGAATTCTTGCTCTTGGAGCGATTCGTAAAGTGCCTGCGGTTATCGAAACTCCGGAAGGTGATTTTATCGGAATCCGTCAAAAAATGTTCTTATCGCATTCTTACGATCATAGAGTTGTTGATGGTGCTTTAGGTGGAAGTTTTGTGAAACGCGTAGCCGAATATTTAGAAGCTTTTGATGTAGACAGAGATTTCTAAAATCAGAATAAAAATAAATTCAAACCCTGAAAATTTTAATAATTTTCAGGGTTTTTTGTTTTGTAAGAAAAGGTTAAGAAATGAATGCGGGCTCAGTTTAAGAGTAATTTTAAAAGTTAAAATATCGAAATCGAACCCATTTTTGTTTAAAAAAATCAAGAATAAAAGGAAAAATTCGGCTTTAAAAATTACATTTGTAATCTTATAAAAATTAAAAATGGAACTCAAACTCAACAAACCAATTTGCTTTTTTGATCTTGAAACTACCGGAATTGATATCGGTAAAGATCGAATAGTAGAAATCTCGATCTTCAAAGTTTTTCCAAACGGAAATAAAGAAAGTAAAACATGGTTAGTGAATCCAACGATTCCAATTCCGCCGCAAACTACCGCTGTTCATGGTATCACAGACGAAAAAGTAGCAAACGAACCTACTTTTGCAGAGTTGGCACCGCAAGTTCATAATATGATTAAGGATAGTGATTTGGGTGGCTTTAATTCAGATCGTTTCGATATTCCGCTTTTGGCAGAAGAATTACTTCGCGCCGGAGTTGATTTTGATATGAAAAATAAGGTTTCAGTAGATGTGCAGACTATTTTTCATAAAATGGAAGAACGTACACTAAGTGCTGCATTGAAATTTTATTGCGGAAAAAGTCTTGAAAATGCCCACTCAGCAGAAGCTGATACAATGGCAACTTACGAAATCTTAAAAGCGCAATTAGATCGTTATCCGGAATTAGAAAACGATATGAAATCATTATCTGAATTTACGACTCGTAAAAAAATCGCTGATTTTGCCGGAATGATTGCTTTTGATGCAGACAATGAAGAAGTTTTTACCTTCGGAAAACATAAAGGAGCCAAAGTTGATAAAGTATTAGAAACAGAGCCTGGATATTTCAGCTGGATTCAAAATGCTGATTTTCCTTTGTACACTAAGAAAGTTTTGACGGCAATAAAATTAAGAAAGTTAAATACTAAATAAGGTTCTAAGTCGCTAAGGTTCTAAGATGCTAATTTTTTCTGCATAGTTTCTTAGAACCTTAGTAGCTTAGCAACTTAGTAACTTATAAAAGAAATGAAGATTATTTGTATCGGTAGAAATTATACCAATCATATTGAGGAATTAAAAAACGAGCGACCAACAGAACCTGTAGTTTTTATGAAACCGGATTCGGCAGTTTTGTTGAAGCAGTATCCGTTTGTAATTCCAGAATTTTCTGAAGAAATTCATCACGAAATAGAGATAATTGTTAAAATTAACAAAGTAGGGAAGTACATTGAACCTAAATTTGCTCATAAGTATTATGATGAAATAAGTGTAGGTATAGATTTTACAGCCAGAGATTTACAAGATAAATTGAAAGCAAAAGGATTGCCTTGGGAGAAAGCAAAAGCGTTTGATGGCTCTGCGGTCATTGGAGATTTTGTTCCAAAAAACGATTTTGTTTCTATGGAAAATCTTACATTTGAGTTGACTAACAATTCTAAAACAGTTCAAAAAGGAAATACAAGCTTGATGCTTTGGAAAATTGATGAACTGGTTTCTTACGTATCTCAATATTTTACATTAAAAATAGGAGATATTATTTTTACAGGAACGCCGGAAGGAGTTGCTGCGGTTAAACCAAATGATGTTTTAGAAGGCTTTTTAGAAGATAAAAAATTATTCAGAATACAAGTAAAATAATGGCTTTAAAGTACAACCTTTCGAAAGTATATGCGCTTTCAGATAACGATCCTGAATTTGTAAACGAAATTCTAAAACTATTTGTTACCGAAGTTCCCGAAGATTTAAAACAAATCAAAGAAGGAATTAAGAAAAAGGATCATAAATATGCTTACTCATATGCCCACAAAATAAAACCTACGTTAGATTTAATGGGGTTAAATGTGGCTTTTGAGGAAATTCTTCAGGTTGAAGCCTGGACAAAAGCAGAAGGCAAGAAAAAAGAAATTGTCGAAACTTTTAAAAGCATTAAATTGCAGGTAAAAGAGGCAATAAAAGAAATTAAAAAAGATTTTGATTTATAAGATATGGGCGTGACTCTATTTTTGTCCTTTATAAAATCAGGACAAAAATAGAGTCGGGTTATACATTATATCTTTTGTTCCGGAAAATTTTGTAAAACGAGCGCTTTTCGTTTGTCACAAAAGGATGCCGTTTCTACCCCTCACGCAAAATCGTTGCGACAACAACCTTCTTTATAATAATGACTTACAAAATTGTAAGTAAAAATATTCCACAGATATGAAAGCAACTATCATTACTATTGGAGATGAAATATTAATAGGTCAGATTGTAGATACAAACTCCGGTTTTATCGCAAAATCTCTAGACCGAATCGGAGTTGAAGTTCATGAAATGATCTCGATAAGCGACGATAAAAAACACATTTTAGACACATTTGCCCAGTTACAAAACAAAGTCGATGTTGTAATTGTGACCGGAGGTTTAGGTCCAACAAAAGATGATGTTACCAAAAAAACTTTCTGTGATTACTTTGACGACGAATTAGTCGTGAATCCCGAAGTTTTGGCTCACGTAACAGAATTGATCGAAGGATTTTATAAAAGACCGATTTCACAATTAAATAAAGATCAGGCATTGGTTCCGTCAAAATGTACCGTTTTGCACAACAAAATGGGAACAGCGCCGGGAATGTGGATGAAGAAAGAAAATACAGTGTTCATTTCGCTTCCGGGAGTTCCGTATGAAATGAAATATCTGGTCGAAGAAGAAATAATTCCTAAGATAGTTCGGGAGTATAAACGTCCTTATATCATTCATAAAACTATTTTGACTTACGGTCAGGGCGAGAGTTTAGTTGCAGAACGTATCGAAGATTGGGAAAATAATTTGCCTGAGTTTATCAAGTTAGCTTATTTACCAAATCCCGGTAGAGTTCGTTTGCGTTTGTCTGCTAGAGGAACAAATAAAGAAGAATTAGAAGCTGCTATTGAATCAAATGTAAAATCATTAGATGCTATAATTCATGATATTATAGTTGGTTACGAAGAGAATGAAACTATAGAATCAGTAGTTGGAAAAATTTTAACCAAACAAGGCAAAACGATTTCGACTGCCGAAAGTTTTACCGGAGGAAAAATTGCTTCGCTTTTGTCAGCTATTCCGGGAGCTTCAAATTATTTTAAAGGAAGTATTGTTTCCTACGCAACAGAGGCGAAGGTTAATGTTCTCGGTGTCTCGCAGGATTTAGTAGATCAATTTACCGTAGTTAGCGCAGAGGTTGCATCGGCTATGGCTTTGAACGTTAAAGAGATACTTAAGACAGACTATGCAATTGCAACAACTGGGAACGCCGGACCAACAAAAGGAGACTCAGATGCTGAAATTGGAGCTGTTTTTATCGCTTTGGCTACTCCAACAGGCATAATTGTGGAAGAATTTAACTTTGGCCAACCACGTGAAAAAGTGATAGATAGAGCGACGATTAAGAGTTTAGAAATATTACAGAAAGAAATTTTAAAAATTGTGCGATAATTTTTTGTTTCAATCGTTTATTTTTCTTTTCTTTGCACCCTGATTTTGAATAACGATAAAAGATAAGTATAATGTCAAGAGTTTGTGACCTTACAGGTAAAAGAGCGATGGTAGGAAATAACGTTTCTCACGCTATGAACAAAACTAAGAGAAAGTTTTCTGTAAACTTAGTTAAAAAGCGTTTTTATCTTCCAGAAGAAGATAGATGGATTACTCTTAGAGTAGCAGCATCTACGATAAAAACAATTAATAAAAAAGGAATTTCTGCTGTTTTGAAAAAAGCGCAGTCAGAAGGATTTATCAAATAATCTTTTCCTAAATAAATATATAGCAAGATGGCAAAGAAAGGTAATAGAATCCAGGTAATTTTAGAATGTACTGAGCACAAGACTTCTGGTGTAGCAGGAACTTCTAGATATATTACAACTAAGAACAAAAAAAATACTCCGGATAGATTAGAGATTAAAAAATTTAATCCAATCTTGAAACGCGTAACTGTTCACAAAGAAATTAAGTAATAATTAGAGATTTTATAGTGCTCGGTGGTTTTGCCATTAGAGTTTTATAAAACTTCAAATAACATTTGAATCATGGCAAAGAAAACCGTAGCATCGTTACAAACATCTTCTAAGAGATTATCAAAAGCCATCAAAATGGTGAAATCTCCTAAAACTGGTGCATATACATTCGTAGAATCTATTATGGCTCCTGAAGAAGTTGATGAATTCTTGAAAAAGAAATAATTACAATCACATTATATAGAAAAGCTACTTTCATTCGGAAGTAGCTTTTTTATTTTTTATATTTGTCTAAAATTTAAAGAAGCATGCGTAATTTCGGGTTTCTTTAGATATTAAAGATTAATTAGATTGGAAAACCGAATTAATCTAAAAAACTAACAATCTATAAAAAATGAGTTTTTTTAAAAAATTATTCTCCACTGATAAAAAAGAGACTTTGGACAAAGGTCTTGAAAAATCAAAAACTACCTTTTTTTCAAAGTTAAGTAAAGCCGTTGCTGGAAAGTCTAAAGTCGATGACGATGTTCTGGATGATCTGGAAGAAATTCTGGTTGCTTCTGATGTTGGTGTAAACACAACTTTGAAGATAATCTCTAGAATCGAAAAACGTGTCGCTGAAGATAAATATTTAGGAACAGAGGAACTGAATCAAATCCTTCGTGAAGAAATAGGAGCTTTACTATCCGAAACGAACACTGGTGAAGCAACCGAATTTGAAATTCCAAAAGATAAGAAACCATACGTTTTAATGGTAGTTGGTGTCAATGGAGTTGGTAAAACAACTACAATTGGTAAACTGGCTTATCAATTTAAGAAAGCGGGTTATAAGGTGGTTTTGGGAGCTGCGGATACTTTTCGTGCTGCTGCTATCGACCAATTGCAAGTTTGGGCTGATCGTGTAGGTGTTCCAATTGTAAGACAAAATATGGGGAGTGATCCTGCTTCTGTAGCTTTTGATACGTTGCAATCTGCTGTGGCTCAAAATGCCGATGTAGTAATTATAGATACTGCCGGACGTTTGCACAACAAAATCAATTTGATGAACGAACTTACCAAAGTAAAACGTGTAATGCAAAAAGTGGTTGCTGATGCTCCGCATGATGTACTTTTGGTTTTGGATGGTTCGACTGGTCAAAATGCTTTTGAGCAAGCGAAACAATTTACTGCTGCTACTGAAGTAACTTCTCTTGCGGTAACCAAATTAGACGGAACTGCAAAAGGTGGTGTTGTAATTGGTATTTCGGATCAATTTCAAATTCCAGTGAAATATATTGGTATTGGTGAAGGAATTGAAGATTTGCAAGTCTTTAATAAGTATGAATTTGTGGATAGTTTTTTCAAATAATCTTTTAAGATAATTTCAATGAGTTTTTCTTCTTTAAAAAATATAACGCCGGTTAGTTTTTATTTTGCAAGTGTTATATGTTTTGTTTTGGCAAATGTATTAAAAGACAAAAGTTTGTCTATTTATTATGTTTTATTGATTGTAGGATTGGTTCTCTTTTTTATGGGAATGTTAAAGAGATTGCGCACTAAATAAAAAAAATATTATATATAAGAAAAACTCATGTAGTCGTTGATTACATGAGTTTTTTTATTTCGATTAATAATTATAAAAGGAATAATTTCAATTTGTTCGAAAATTGATTAGATTTTTATTGATACAAAGCACTTATTTTCGTCCATAGTGTTTTGTCGAAATCTGATAAGGCAAGATTAACATCGTCAGCGGCATCTCCCATTCTTATAATGACCATGTTTTTACTGGGAACAACATAGATTTTCTGATCATTTTTTCCCAATGCCATAAACATGTCATTTGGCGCGGTCGGAATTATACTTCCCTGAAAAGTAAGTTGTGATTGTGGTAAATGATATGATGTTTTTCCGTTAAGCCACCATAAATAACCGTATCCTAAATTAATGTTTTGAGAAGTGGTTGTTGCTTCATTAAAATAAGCTTCGTTTAAAATTTGAGTATTATCCCATTTTCCTTTGTTAAGCATTAAAAGTCCAAATCTTGCCATACTTCTTGATGTACTGGTATAAACGCTATTAACACCAAGCTGAACCCAATTACCATCCATGCCAATTTTGTCTCTTAATTTGGTATTGAAATAGGTTGACCAAGTTTGCCCGCTTGCTTTTGCTATAACATCTTGTAGTTTTACATATACATTATGATACGCCCAGCGTTTTCCTGCATCGGCTTTGTAGATTAAACTTGCTGGATCGACATCGTCTGTGCTGTCATCAAGTCCTGAAGTCATTGTGAGTAGGTTTTTGCAGGTAATTAAGTTTTCTTGTGCTAATGTCTCGCTTGTCCAACCGGTTCCGATATATTGCGAAACCTTATTATTGATATCTAATAAGTTTTCTTGTTGCGCAATTCCGGTTATGGTTGATGTTAATGTTTTTCCTGCACTTGCCCAATACCAATTGGCAGTTGCGGAATGATCATTGAAATAATTCTCCATTACAATTTGTCCATTTACTAGAATAATAAACGATTTAGAATGTTTGAGTTCTAAATAATCTAAAAGTGGCTGAACGGCGGCTTGATTCCATTTTAGATCGGTAAGGGATTTAGTTTTCCAAGTATTTCCTGTTAATGGAGGGAAATACATACTTTCAGTTGGAGTAGGTGTTGTTTGAGGCGAGTCTGAACTGCATCCTGCAAATGCTAAGATTGTCAGGATTATAGAAATTGTTTTAGTCATGGTTTTTTGGTTTTGGTTTAGGCTTTGACTAAAAATATGTAAAATAGTTTAACTGGTTTTGTATATTTTTATTTCTTTTGAGTTTTATAAGTTTAACTTTGTAGTTCACAAAAATCTCTTTTGAAAATTGGAGCCCTAGCCCTGATGGAAGCGGCATCCTTTTATGGCGGGGTTCGCCATAAAAGATATAGTGTACAGCAGGAAATAGCTCCTGATTCTTAATTTAAATCAGATTGAATAATTGAATTTTAATATAATAAACTATGAAAAACACTTTTATAATTTTGGCTTTGTCGCTCTTGTTTGTGAGTTGCAAGCAGGAAATTAAACCAACAGATATTGCAAAACTTAATGGGTATTGGGAAATCGAAAAAGTGGTTTTTGATAAGGGTGAACAAAAGGATTATGGTGTGAATGAAAGCTTTGATTTTTTTGAAATTAAAAACAATAAAGGAATTCGAAAGAAAGTAATGCCGCAGTTTGATGGAACTTTTTTAACGAGTGATTCTTTTGAAAATGTTTCGGTTAGGTTTAAGGATAATCAGGTGTTTTTAGATTATAAAACGGATTATGCAAAGTGGAGTGAGGAATTGATTTCGATTTCGGATAAGGAATTGGTAGTTAAAAATCAACAGAAAAAAGAGTATCATTATAAAAAGGCAGAACCAATAAATTTATTAAACGATGGCAAAAAGACTAAATAATCAAAGTACGATTGGGGCTGTTTTGCAACAGATAATCCAGGTAAATAAATTACAGCCCGGAATGGATCAGATCGATGTGAAAGAGGCGTGGAGACAGTTGATGGGGAATGGTGTGAACACCTATACTAAAAATGTAGTGCTAAAAGGCAGTACATTGTATGTTGAACTTGGATCGGCCGTTTTGAGAGAAGAATTAAGTCACGGAAAATCGAAAATCGTTAAGATGATTAATGAAGAATTAGGTCGTGATGTGGTGAAAGATGTAGTGCTTCGCTAATTTTAGATTTTAGAGTTCAGAAGATTATTTGAAAATCTTATATAAAAAAACCTGTTTCAAATTTGAAACAGGTTTTTTTGTATTGTAAACTGTCACTGATAACTGTGACTGTAAAACTTATATTAGAATTGCTCTCTTCCAGCAAAGTGGAATGCACCTTCGATAGCAGCGTTTTCGTCGCTATCAGAACCGTGAACTGCATTTTCTCCGATAGAAGTTGCGTATGCTTTACGAATAGTTCCTTCGGCAGCTTCAGCTGGATTTGTAGCTCCAATTAAAGTTCTGAAATCTTCTACTGCGTTGTCTTTTTCTAAAATTGCAGCAACAATTGGTCCACGAGACATGAATTCAACTAATTCTCCGTAGAATGGTCTTGCAGAGTGAACTGCGTAAAATGCCTGAGCATCAGCTACAGTTAATTGAGTTAATTTTAATGAAACGATTTTGAAACCTCCATTAGTAATCATTGCTAAGATATTACCGATGTGTCCGTTTTGAACTGCATCTGGCTTAATCATTGTAAAAGTTCTATTACTTGCCATTTTATTGCTTATTTTTAATTTTGTGCAAAAGTATACTTTTTTTATGAATTGATTTTAATAAATTCATAATTAAACAGTAAGAAATAATGTTTATATGGTTTTTTTAAACCATATAAGTGATTGTAGAGGTGCACTGCAGTGCATCTAATATAAAGTGATATTTAATAAAAAAGACGCACTGCTGTGCGTCTCTACATATTATGGTGAAAAATTTAGACTTTGAAAATCAGTTTGTTTTTATAAAAAATCCATAAAATAAAAGACCAGATTCCTACATAAACTAAAGCTCCGGCTAATGAAGCCATCATTGGATTACTGAAAAATGGCGCAATTCCGAAATGGTACAAATAGTTTAAAAGATTGATTTGAGTTTCGGGATTTTCAGGATTTTTTAGCTGAACCATTACTAAAGCTTGCGGAATAATCTGCGAGAAGAAAAATACAATCATTGGATTTACTCCCCAGATTAAAAATAATTTGAATCCTTTTTTATAATCTGCAATGTCGATTATATAATATAGTATTGATAAAACTGTAGCTGCTAATCCTGTGGTATATAAAACATAACTGCTTGTCCACAATGATTTGTTTAGTGGGAAAACAATATTCCAGATTAAACCAACAATAATTAAAGCGATGCCGGCAATAGCAATTTTTGTAGTTTTTTGGTTTTTGGTTATTTCAAGTTGTAATATCTGACCAATTAATAAACCAATAATTCCGTTTACAATTGAAGGAAGTGTGCTTAAAATTCCTTCGGGATCCCAGGTTATAGTTTCGCGATACATATGTCCTTTTAGTAAAACGCTGTCTAACCAAGAAGCTAGGTTTGTTCCTTTTTCTAAATTTGCTTCGCCAATTCCCGGAACTGGAATTAAAGTCATTATTGCCCAATAACTCAATAATAGAATTATTCCGGTGATGATTTGTGTTTTTTTACTTGTTTTTAAATACAATAGAGAAACTACAAAGTAAACAATTCCAATTCGTTGTAAAACGCCTGGTAAACGAACACTTTCATAAGCTTCAATACCACTGTAAGCTAAAAAGAGGTAAATAAACAAAATCGAAAAGGCCAATATGTTTTTGACCTTAGAACTGAAATTACCCATTAAAGCATAACCTACAGCAATGGTAATAATTAAACGACCAATAAGAAGTGGAATTCCGTCGAGTCCGAAAAGTTGAATTTTGGCAAAATAATTAAAGAAAATTCCAAGGCAGAACATTCGTAAAGAACGGACAAGAATTTTATTAAAAGTTGTATCATCCCAAGTTTTAGTTGGCATTGCGAGAGGAACTGCAACTCCCATAATAAAGATAAAAAAAGGAAAAACTAAATCGGTTGGCGTACAGCCATGCCATTCTGAATGTAATAAAGGTGCGTAAACGTGTCCCCAATCTCCGGGATTGTTTACAATAGTCATTAATAAAATTGTTAATCCTCTAAAGACATCCAAGGATATCAAGCGCTCTCTGGTCATAATTTTGGTAAATAGGTTAATTTTTTGTTTTTAAAAGTTACTATTTGGTTTAGAGAGGCAATAATCTTAGAAGAGGTGGTTATTTGTTTCTGAGGATTATTACTTTGTTTTTACCGTTAAACGGATTGTTTTTTTTGCCACGAATTACACAAATTTTCGCTAATTTTTATTGTGAGAATCCAGATTCGAGTGAATTCGTGTAATTCGTGGCAAACTTTTTATATTGTTATGATATTAAAATTTGTTTCTAATGGTTTTAATTTTTGAATTAAAAGCGGAATCAACTGTTCGCCTTTTTCCAGATAAAATTCAGAAAAATTAGCTTGACGTTCCTGCAAACTTTGATTCGGAAATAACTCGAATTGTAAATCTACGACGCGTTGTAATTCATTATCCAGTTTTCGCTTTTGCGCTTTTAATAAACGTTTTTCCAGATTTTCTAAACCTTTCTTTTGTTTCACTTCTTGCGCTTTAACAGCTCCGGTAAATGACTTATCAGTTTGTTGTGCCAGTTCGTAAAGATATTCAAATTGTTTTTCCAATGTTTCTTTTTGAGGCGTTAAATCAATAGGAAACGCTGATAATTTGCGAGTAATTACATTGATTAAATCGTCTGGTTTTGTAAATAAATCCGCCCAGCTTAAACCTAATTTGTCTGCTTTTTTTGCTTGTTTTTCAGTGTTTAATAAAACAGAATTACGAACCAAAAGCATCGGGAAAGTGATTTTTACGGCATCAAAGAAAGATTTTAATTCTAACCAATAAGCGATTTCTCCGCCTCCGCCGATGTAACATAAATTGGGTAAAATAATTTCCTGATACAACGGACGCATAATCACATTTGGACTAAATTTTTCCGGATTTTTTTCTAATAGTTGTACAATTTCTTCTTTTGAAAATGAAATCTTAGTATTGTTTACAAAGTATTTGTCTTTCTCAAAAATGATTCTTTCTCTTAAATCATCTTCAATATAAAACAAATTGATTTCGCGTGGATTTACCTGAACGGTATAATCTTGAAATTTTGAAATCGTTTCCTGAACAGTTTTAAAAGAAGTTTGTTGCTCTAATTCTTCTTTTATATAAGGGATAAAAGGGCGTTTCAAATTTACATCATCAGCATCCAGAATCACTAAGCCATAATTTGCAAATAAACTATTGGCTAAAAAACGAGTTGCATCAGCAAGATTCTCATGTTTTAAATAAGCTTCTTCAAATGTTTTTTTCAGGATATTGGCATTTGTGCTTGAACCTAATTCTTTTGAATATATTTCGAAAAATTCTTCTAAACCTTCCGTAGAAAGTCTTCCTACAGGACCGGTACTTTCTTTATTCCAACGGAATTTTTTTCCTTTAAAATTAAAATAATTAATCTCTTCAAAATCGTGATCTTCTGTCGCCATCCAATAAATTGGAACAAAATTATTTGTAGGATATTTTAGCTTTAATTCTTTGGTAAGATTGATTGTCGAAATGATTTTATACAAGAAATACAATGGACCACTAAATAAATTTAATTGATGTCCGGTTGTAATTGTAAAGGTATTACGAAGTGCTAAAAGCTCAATGTTTTGTTTTGTCGAATCTGAGATTTCAATATTTTGATATTGCTTTTTTAATGTTTCAACCAAAGGGATTCGGTTTGCATGATCAAAATTACCTTGTTTTTCAGTGATCTGTTTTTCGAAGTTTTCCAAAGTTGGAAAATGATTGTATAGCGGTTTTAATTCTGATTTTTGATCTAAATAATCTTGTATTAACTTAGAGAAATATCCTGAAGTTTGATAGCTGATACAGTCGGTAGGCATAATTTGGAATTTAATTTTTGATAGCTGTAAATTTAATGAAAATATGCAGTTAAAAACGGTTTTAACTATTGCTTATGATTTGATTTTTGTTTTTAAGTTTAAAAGTCCAGTAATCAGGTTTTTAATTTTTTATTTCAAAGACAATGTACGAAATTGAAAATGTATGTAATTTGTTAAAAAAGTAGGATTGTTCTAAAAGTTATTTTGGTAAAGATGAATTATTAATAATGAAATTATATTTTTTCAACTAAAAAAAGTATATCTATTTTACATGAAAAATAATCCTAATAAGGAAAATTCCTTGCGACATGTTCTTTTTGGCTCTTTAATTGGGACCACAATTGAATTTTTTGATTTCTATATTTATGCCAATGCTGCCGTATTGGTTTTTCCTCAACTATTTTTTCCGGGAGCTAATAGCACCGTTTCTACACTGGAATCCTTGGCTACGTTTTCGATAGCATTTTTGGCAAGACCTTTGGGATCTGCTGTTTTTGGACATTACGGTGATAAAATAGGGCGTAAAGTGACTCTTGTAGTTGCATTATTGACAATGGGATTATCGACAATAGCAATTGGGTTTTTGCCTGGTTATGCAAGTATCGGGATTGCTGCACCAATTTTATTAATGTTATGTAGATTTGGTCAGGGAGTTGGTTTAGGAGGAGAGTGGGGTGGCGCTGTTTTATTGGCAATCGAAAATGCTCCGCCACACAAACGTGCCTGGTACGGAATGTTTCCGCAATTGGGAGCGCCAATCGGATTATTGCTTTCAGGTGGGACTTTTTTAATTTTAACAGATAGCATGAGCAGTGAAGCTTTTATGGATTATGGATGGAGAATTCCATTTATAGCAAGTTCACTTTTGGTACTAGTTGGGTTTTACATTCGTCTAAAAATAAGTGAAACGCCTGCATTCGAAAATTCTAAAGAAGAACAAAAAGAGGTTAAAATTCCATTTTTTACTTTGCTGAAATCATATAAGAATCAATTGATTTTTGGAACCTTGTCGGCAGTTACAACCTTTTTAGTTTTTTATCTAATGACTGTTTTTACACTTAGCTGGGCTACTTCAGATTTAGGATTTACTAAAAGAGAAGCTTTATTGATTCAATTACTTTCGGTATTGTTTTTTGCTTTTTTTATTCCCGTTTCAGCTTTAGTTGCCGATAAAATCGGACGTAGAAAAATATTAATTATTACGACAGCCGCGATTGCCGTTTTCGGATTTTTCTTTTCTTACTTTTTAAATTCGGGAAATGCTGTTTTAGTAACAGCTTTTGTTTGTATCGGAATGTCTTTGATGGGATTTACTTATGGACCGTTAGGAACTTTTTTATCTGAGTTGTTTCCTACTACAGTTCGTTATTCTGGTGCTTCTTTGACTTTTAATTTGGCAGGAATTCTTGGTGCTGCATTTGCGCCAATGATTGCGATTTGGTTAGCAAGTACTTATGGTTTGAATTATGTAGGGTTTTATCTGACTGCTGCTGCTTTAATTTCTTTAATTTCATTTTTAGTGATTTCTAAGAAAGTACATCAGTTTTAGTTTTTTAACCGCAAAGGTCGCAAAGATTTTTTAGATCGCGATTTTTATAAAAACACAAAGTTCGTAAAGCTGGTTCAAATACTAGCTTTGCGAACTTTGTGTTTTCTATGCGTAAAGTAAAATTAAAACTTTGCGAACTTTGCGGTTAAATAATCTTTATCGTTTCAAACTAAAATGTCCTCTATATTCAGTTCCGTTTAATCTCGTTACTGTAAACCAATAATCAGATGCAGGTTGTTCTTGATCAAGGTAATTTCCGTCCCAGGCTCCGTTATTAACTAACTCTTTGATTAATTTCCCATAACGATCAAATATTTTGATTCCTGTATTTGGCGCTAAATAGGCAAAATCAATTGTCCAGTAATCATTATAAGTATCATTGTTTGGAGTGAAGAATTTTGGATAAGGAAGTTCGTCAACAAAATTAATACAGTCGCCAGTAGTAGCTTCAAGAACTTTTATCGTCACAGGAATTCTGTCGCTTTCGCAATTGTTAATTGTTTGCGACGCATAGTATGTAATGTCGTTTTGAAGCAAAGTTGATTCTGATAAAGTAGTATTAACAGATAGACTTTCAAACCATTTTATATTTTCTCCTTTAATATCTATATCACTTATTTTTGCATTTTTTTGAATACAAAATGATTGTGGAGAGTTCGCAATTGGGTTTTGAGTGTCTTGGATTTTTACAACCACAGCAAATCGTTTGCTTTCGCAATTGTTTAGAGTTTGCGTAGCATAATACGTTTTGTTTTCAAGCAAGGTTGTTTGTGCCAAAACGTTTCCAGCGGTCGCTGCATCGTACCAAATGATTCCTGTTCCTTGAATATTAATATCAGCAATTGTAGCATTTTGATCAATACAAAATGTTTGTTCTGCTTTTGCTATTGGTAGATTTGTGTCATTGACTTTTACCAAAATAGGAGTTCTATCACTTTCACATCCTGTAGTTTGCGAAACATAATAAGTAGTATTGTTTTCCAGCAAAGTAGTATTTGATAAAGTACTGGCTGCAATGTTTGAATTATACCATTTCAAATTTTGTCCATCAATTTGAATATCGTTTAGAGTGGCATTTTCATTTTTGCAGAAAGCACGACTATTAAGTTCAAGAGGAGCAAGTGGAGTATTTTTTACCGAAACTGTGACAGCAAATCTTTGGCTTTCACAACTGTTTGCAGTTTGAGAAGCGTAATATGTTTTTCCGTCTTGAAGATTTATTGTAGTTGGCAAAAGTGTCCCGTTTGAAG
>Ga0207655_1000135_pt1 | contig 143597 bp, 134 predicted proteins | sample KBSM44metaG_FD_184398 | JGI IMG/M metagenome (GOLD analysis project Ga0207655, IMG submission 184398) | Miscanthus rhizosphere microbial communities from Kellogg Biological Station, Michigan, USA - KBS M4-4 metaG (SPAdes) (version 2) | ecosystem: Host-associated > Plants > Roots > Rhizosphere...
GGTGATCATCTTCACGACTTGCAGCTTGAAGCTGGCGTCGAATGTCCTGCGTTTGTCGGTCATGAAAAACTCCTCGATAGATGCATTTTCCACCTATCGGGGTGTCCGGGGAAATTAAACCACCACAAACTGAATCTATATTCAGATTTCGGGGATACGAGTAGGCAGAGAGTCTACGTAATGACGATGGGTTTCTTTGCTGAGCAAGCGAGAGTCAGGCAGGCTGCCAGCCAAATAACGCACCACGGTACCAATGATGTTTTCGCGCATTTTTGCCTTGATCTTTGCCTCGTGCTGTTGCCGATCGAGAGTGCCGCGGTAGTGAAAAACGGTACCCAGCCATACGTTCTGTACGAGGTGATAGCTCAGTACATGACGCCGGCTGTTACGCCTCTCGACCACTTGTTCAACTGCCGTGACACGGTTGAAGTAGGCTGAGTCGACACGCATAGGTTCGGATTCATAGCCATCAGGCGGAGTTTCGAAAAACTCTGGAAGCACAAACACCATTCGCTGGAGGATTTCTTCAGGTAAATTGCGCGGAGGTGTAACGCTAATCTTCACATGCGCTACGCGTTCAGGAAACGCTGGCGCATGCTTCAACCAGTTGAATTTGAAGTGGATGTCAAAACCGTCAGAACACTGGTGGCAAAGCCAGCCATGCGGATGATCGGCATCACCGGCAAAGTGCCGCACACTGGGCGCCCTAACCGCACAAGCCTGGCAAGGAGGCATCAACCCAGCACGTATCAATAGCCCAAGCTCAGTTACATCCAATGACTGGAGTGGCGTGGGCTTCATCCTGGGAATGTGCTGGTGGAGGAGCTCCAGTGTCGTGTTGCGGTAGGCGATCAGATTCTGATCGTGTGGGTCAAAATCGTGATCACTCTTGAGTGCAATTTTAGAATTGAAGCCAAGATAATTTGCCACCGCAGCGTGCGCATGAGCAGAGCGGATGAGAATGCCTTGCTCGGCATAATAAGCACGCAAAAACGCTACAGCTTGGTCAATAACATCGGGCATGGCGAGGCTTCCTTAAGTCAGGAGACAGTCAGCGCGCTACACGCAGGCGAGATTTTATATTTACTGTCAGCCTTGATTTAAAAAAGCCAAGAAGCTGGTTTGGTGAAGCAGTGATCAGTGCCCAAGTTAGCTACTCGCCCAGTCGCAGGTAGGACGGCACTAGGTTATCCATTCAGATTGGGCAGATCAAGTAGGGCAAAATAACGAATCGAGGAGCAAGCATAGGCTGAATTGCTTTCACCGCCGAAAGCAGCTTCGCGCATGTCGGCCCCCTGTGCGGATGTCACTGATGGGATCGCTGGATTGACCTGAGAGGCTTGTTAACAGGAATAAAGCTTAGCGCGAGGCGGCTTCGGGGCAACTGTAGCCCTGGTCAAGCACCAGGCTGGTGTAGTGGTCAACTAATTACGGACACGACGTTAAGTTTTTTCTCGGCATGAGCCGGTGGCAGCCCGCCGTTAAACTGGTGCGGTCTAATCCAGTTGTATCTGTGCATCAAGAAATGGCTGATATCCCGCTGAGCTTCTTGAGCCGTCATGTAGCCCACGCTCGGTATCCACTCGGTTTTCAGGCTCCTGAACACCCGCTCCATAGGCGCATTATCCCAACAGTTTCCCCTCCGGCTCATGCTCTGACGCATGCGTTATCTCCAGAGCCGTTGTCGAAACCGTCGACTTCCATATTGCGAGCCCTGGTCGGAGTGGAACAGCAAGCCTTGAGGCTTCCTGCGCTGCTCGTAAGCCATGTCCAAGGCCTTGATGACCAGATCGGCATCCGGCTTTCCCGACAATGCCCAGCCCACAACACGACGGGCAAAAAGATCCAGCACAACCGCGAGGTACTGCCATTTTCCTTAAGCCCAGATGTAAGTAATATCGCCACACCAGACTTGGTCAGGAGCGGGCACATCAAACTCCCGGTTTAAAATATTAGAGATGTCGGGCCGCTCGACCGTCGCTTTTTTGTAAGCATGCGATCCCGGTTGCTTGCTGACTAACTCCAGTTAGCGCATCAGGCTGCGCACCTTGAAGCGCCCGATCTGCTCGCCGTCGTCCAGCATCATGGCCATGATGTCCTGGTAGCTCTTGATAACATGCTTCGCTGGCAACATCGTATGGTTGTGAACCAACCGGTTGAACCCATAGCAGCCTGGCCAGCCGATAAGTCCAGCAATCTTGCGCAACTGCTTGGTGTCGAAGGAGCTACGAGGAGTCAGATCATCAAGTAGCGAGCGCTTTGGCGAGTACTGATTGATATGAATTGCTCGTATCACAAACGAGATGAGGGACTCATCGGGCTGGATCTGCAAAGCATCAGAAGGACCTGAGGTTGGCTGCGGCCGAGTAGGCAGCAAACCAAAAACGCTGTTGCATGAGGGATGCCGTGAAACGGCTCCCTGAGCGCTGCGACAGTTTTTAATCTTCAAAACCACCGGGGAAAGCGTCACTGGCTACTCAACCGGAGGGTCGGAGGCGCCAGCGACAGACTTTATTTCTTAGCTTCAACTTGTTTCCACGCAGTAACGGCCTTACTCCACCGTCACCGACTTCGCCAGGTTGCGCGGCTGGTCGACGTCGGTGCCCTTGAGCACTGCCACGTAGTACGACAGCAGTTGCAGCGGGAGGGTATAGAGGATCGGCGCCAGGGTGTCGTGGATGTGCGGCATGCTGATGACGTGGGTGCCCTCGCCATTGCTCATGCCGGCCTGCTCGTCGGCGAAGACGATCAACTCACCGCCACGGGCACGGACTTCCTGCAGGTTGGACTTGAGCTTCTCCAGCAACTCGTTGTTCGGCGCCACGGTGACGATCGGCATGTCGTTGTCGACCAGGGCCAGTGGGCCATGCTTGAGTTCGCCAGCCGGATAGGCTTCGGCGTGGATGTAGGAGATCTCCTTGAGCTTGAGCGAACCTTCCATCGCCACCGGATATTGCGCGCCACGCCCGAGGAACAGGGTGTGGTGTTTGTCGGCGAACAGCTCGGCGATCTTCTCGACCTTGGTGTCCATCGCCAGGGCCTCGCCCAGACGAGTCGGCAAACGACGCAGTTCTTCCACCAGTTCGGCCTCGACCCCTTCGGCCAGGGTGCCACGGACCTGGCCCAGAGCCAGGGTCAACAGCAGCAAGCCAACCAGTTGAGTGGTGAACGCCTTGGTCGACGCCACACCGATTTCGCGACCGGCCTGGGTCAGCAGGGTCAGGTCCGACTCACGCACCAGCGAGCTGATGCTGACGTTGCAGATCGCCAGGCTGCCGAGGAAACCCAGCTCTTTGGCGTTACGCAGGGCGGCCAGGGTGTCGGCGGTTTCGCCGGACTGGGAGATGGAGACGAACAGGGTATCCGGCTGCACGACGACCTTGCGGTAGCGGAACTCACTAGCGACTTCGACCTGGCACGGAATACCTGCCAGGCTTTCGAGCCAGTAACGCGCGACCATCCCGGCGTGGTAGCTGGTGCCGCAGGCGACGATCTGCACATTGCGCACCTTGGCGAACAACTCGGCGGCCTGTGGGCCGAACGCCTGGACCAGCACCTGGTTCTGGCTCAGGCGGCCTTCCAGGGTGCGCTGCACCACCGAAGGCTGCTCGTGGATTTCCTTGAGCATGAAGTGGCGGAACTCACCCTTGTCGGCGGCTTCGGCGCCATCGCGATACTGCACGGCTTCGCGCTCGACGGCCTGGCCATCGACATTCCAGATCTGCACGCTGTCACGGCGGATCTCGGCGATGTCGCCCTCCTCCAGGTACATGAAGCGGTCGGTCACCTGACGCAGGGCCAGTTGGTCGGACGCGAGGAAGTTTTCGCCAAGCCCAAGGCCGATCACCAGCGGGCTGCCACTGCGGGCGGCCAGCAGGCGGTCGGGCTGTTGGGCGTTGATCACCGCCAGGCCATAGGCACCGTGCAGTTCCTTGACCGTGGCCTTGAGGGCCTTGGTCAGATCACCGAGGTCCTTGAGCTTGTGGTTCAACAGGTGGGCGATCACTTCGGTGTCGGTGTCCGACGTGAAGACGTAGCCCAGGCCCGTGAGCTGTTCGCGCAGGACCTCGTGGTTTTCGATGATGCCGTTATGCACCACGGCGATATCGGAACCGGAGAAATGCGGGTGGGCGTTACGCTCGCACGGCGCACCGTGGGTCGCCCAGCGGGTGTGGGCAATGCCCAGGCGACCGACCAGTGGCTGACCGGCCAGGGCCTGGTCCAGCTCGCTGACCTTGCCGGTCCGGCGAGTACGTTCCAGCGTGCCGTTATGGGTGAAGACGGCCACACCGGCGCTGTCGTAGCCACGGTATTCCAGGCGCTTCAGACCCTCGACCAGAATGGCCGTGATATTACGTTCAGCAACTGCACCGACAATTCCGCACATGCTTTTTTCTCCTAGCTGACGGCCGCGCAAATCAAGTGAATACCGCGGGCCTGAATCTGTTCGCGTGCCTCCAGAGGCAAGCGCTCATCGGTAATAAGGGTGTGGACACTGCTCCAGGGCAGTTCCAGGTTGGGAATGCGTCGCCCGATCTTGTCGGACTCGACCATGACCACCACTTCACGGGACACTTCGGCCATCACCCGGCTGAGGCCGAGCAATTCGTTGAAGGTGGTGGTACCGCGCTCCAGATCGATGCCATCAGCGCCGATGAAGAGCTGGTCGAAGTCGTAGGAGCGCAGCACCTGTTCGGCAACCTGGCCCTGGAACGACTCGGAATGCGGGTCCCAGGTGCCGCCGGTCATCAGCAGTACGGGTTCGTGCTCGAGTTCGCTCAGGGCGCGGGCGACGTTCAGGGAATTGGTCATCACCACCAGGCCGGGTTGCAGGCCCAGTTGGGGAATCATCGAGGCCGTGGTGCTGCCACTGTCGATGATGATCCGCGCATGTTCGCGCAGACGCCCGACCGCAGCACGGGCGATGGCCTGCTTGTATTTCGATATCGAGTGACCGGGATCGCTGACCAGTTCATGAGGCATGCTGATCGCGCCGCCATAACGGCGCAGCAGCAGGCCATTGCTTTCGAGTGCGGCCAGATCCTTTCGAACCGTAACCTCGGAAGTTTCGAAGCGCCTGGCCAGTTCATCCACGCTCACTTCACCCTGTTCGGTAAGCAAGGCGAGGATGCTGTGACGACGTTGAGGTGTATTGCGTTTCGACATGGGGCGCTATGTTTCGGTTCGAAAGATAATGATCGCAATCAAAACCTGAAATCGAAATGTCGTCAAGTGAAGGTTTTCAATTAAAAGGAATGGGACTTTTTATCCACAAGCACAGAGGGCCACCCTCGGTGGCCCTCCCTTTGCGCTGCCGTGAAAAAGGCTGTGGATAATTCAGCTCTTCTTGATCTTCACCGGCCGTTTCCAACCATCGATATTGCGCTGGCGTGCACGAGCGACTCCCAACTGCCCTGCGTCGACGTTCTGGGTGATGGTCGAACCCGCAGCGGTGGTCGCACCATGGGAGATATCCACAGGGGCCACCAGGGAGTTGTTGGTGCCGATGAAGACATCATCACCCAACACTGTCTTGTGCTTGTTGGCGCCATCGTAGTTGCAGGTGATGGTACCGGCGCCGATGTTGGTCCGTTCGCCGATCTCGGCATCGCCCAGGTAGGCCAGGTGTCCGGCCTTGGCGTCATTGCCGAGCACGGCGTTCTTCAACTCGACGAAGTTACCCACATGGGCCCGCGCGCCCAACACGCTGCCAGGACGCAAGCGGGCGAACGGGCCTGCATCGCTGCCCTCGCCCATGATCGCACCGTCGAGGTGGGTGTTGGCCTTGAGCACCGCGCCCTTGCGCAGGGTGCTGTCCTTGATCACGCAGTTCGGACCGATCACCACGTCATCCTCAATCACCACACGACCTTCGAGGATCACGTTGATGTCGATCAGCACATCACGGCCCACGGTGACCTCGCCACGCACGTCGAAACGCGACGGATCACGCAGGGTCACGCCCTGGGCCATCAGACGCAAGGCGGCGCGCTTCTGGTAATGGCGCTCGAGTTCGGCCAGTTGCCGACGGTCGTTGGCGCCCTGCACTTCCATGGCGTCGTGGGGTTGCTCGGTTTCCACCACCAGACCATCGCTGACCGCCATGGCGATCACGTCGGTGAGGTAGTACTCGCCCTGGGCATTGTTGTTCGATAGGCGGCTCATCCAGTCGCCCAGGCGCTGGGCCGGCAATGCGAGAATGCCGGTGTTGCCTTCGGTGATGGCACGCTGTGCCTCGTTGGCGTCCTTCTGCTCGACGATCGCACAAGCCTTGCCTTCGGCGTTACGCACAATGCGGCCGTAGCCGGTCGGGTCTGCCAGTTCGACGGTCAGCAGTGCGACCTGCTCTGGCGTCGCGTGCTGCAACAGCCGCTGCAGGGTTTCCACTTCGATCAGCGGTACGTCACCGTAGAGCACCAGCACGGTGTCGGCGGTAATGAACGGTACCGCCTGGGCCACGGCATGGCCGGTACCCAGTTGTTTGTCCTGCAGGACGAAGTTCAGGTCGTCGGCGGCCAGTCGTTCGCGCACCTGGTCCGCACCATGGCCGATCACCACGTGGATGCGCTGTGGATTCAATTGCCGGGCGCTGTGGATAACATGTCCAAGCATCGAGTTGCCGGCGACAGGATGAAGAACCTTCGGCAACGCCGAACGCATGCGGGTGCCTTGGCCGGCCGCGAGAATAACGATTTCGAGAGACATGACTGGCTACCAATCCTGGGTGGTCAGCGGTTGTGACCAGGTGATGAATATCGGAAAAGAAAAAAGGGTAGCCGAGGCTACCCTTTTTAATCAATCACGCAACAAGTGCTGGCTTAACCGCCGAACTTCTTGCGGATCTGCTGGACGGTGCGCAGCTGGGCTGCGGCCTCGGCCAGACGTGCAGCAGCGGAACCGTAGTCGAAGTCCGCGCCTTTTTCGTTCAGGGCCTTCTCGGCAGCCTTGACGGCTTCCTGAGCGGAGGCTTCGTCCAGGTCGGCAGCACGTTGCACGGTGTCGGCAAGGACCTTGACCATGTTCGGCTGAACCTCGAGGAAACCACCGGAGATGTAGAACACCTCGGCTTCCCCGCCCTGCTTGATCAAGCGGATCGGACCCGGCTTGAGATTGGTGATCAACGGCGCGTGGCCCAGGGCAATACCCAGGTCACCCAGCGCACCGTGTGCAATCACCATCTCGACCAGACCGGAGAAAATTTCCCCTTCCGCGCTGACGATATCGCAATGGACTGTCATAGCCATCTGATTGCCTCAACCTAAATTAGCGCCCGTTGCCGGGCGCCGGGATTACAGTTTCTTGGCTTTCTCGATCGCTTCTTCGATGCCGCCAACCATGTAGAACGCTTGTTCTGGCAGGTGGTCGTAGTCACCGTTGAGGATGCCTTTGAAGCCAGCAATGGTGTCTTTCAGGGAAACGTATTTACCCGAGGCACCGGTGAAGACTTCAGCCACGAAGAACGGCTGCGACAGGAAACGCTGGATCTTACGAGCGCGGGATACCAACTGCTTGTCGGTTTCCGACAGCTCGTCCATACCCAGGATCGCGATGATGTCCTTCAGTTCCTTGTAGCGCTGCAGCACGTACTGAACACCGCGAGCGGTTTCGTAGTGCTCGTTGCCGATGACGTTCGGATCCAGCTGGCGCGAAGTCGAGTCCAGTGGGTCTACCGCTGGGTAGATACCCAGGGAAGCGATGTCACGGGACAGTACGACGGTGGCGTCCAAGTGGGCGAAGGTGGTCGCCGGCGACGGGTCGGTCAGGTCGTCCGCAGGTACGTATACGGCCTGGATCGAAGTGATCGAACCTTGCTTGGTCGAAGTGATGCGCTCTTGCAGCACGCCCATCTCTTCAGCCAGGGTCGGCTGGTAACCTACTGCCGAAGGCATACGGCCCAGCAGTGCGGATACTTCGGTACCGGCCAGGGTGTAACGGTAGATGTTGTCGACGAACAGCAGAACGTCGTTACCTTCGTCACGGAACTTCTCGGCCATGGTCAGGCCGGTCAGGGCTACGCGCAGACGGTTTCCCGGCGGCTCGTTCATCTGGCCGTAGACCAGTGCCACTTTGTCCAGAACGTTGGAGTCCTTCATCTCGTGGTAGAAGTCGTTACCCTCACGAGTACGCTCACCCACACCGGCGAACACGGAATAACCGCTGTGCTCGATGGCGATGTTACGGATCAGTTCCATCATGTTTACGGTTTTGCCTACACCGGCACCACCGAACAGACCGACTTTACCACCCTTGGCGAACGGGCAAACCAGGTCGATAACCTTGATGCCGGTTTCCAGCAGGTCGTTGCCGCCCGCTTGTTCAGCGAAGGTTGGCGCAGGACGGTGAATGCCCCAGCGCTCTTCGGTGTCGATCGGGCCAGCTTCGTCGATCGGGTTGCCCAGTACGTCCATGATCCGGCCCAGGGTCGCTTTACCGACCGGTACGGAGATGGCTGCGCCAGAATCCTTGACTTCCAGACCGCGCTTCAAGCCTTCGGTGGAACCCATCGCAATGGTACGAACCACGCCGTCGCCCAGCTGTTGCTGAACTTCGAGAGTAGTCCCGGCCGCGCTTTGTACCAACAGCGCGTTGTAGATGCTCGGTACGCTGTCGCGTGGAAATTCCACGTCGATAACGGCGCCGATGATTTGAACGATACGTCCGCTACTCATAGCTGGATCCTCTGAATATTTGAACCGTTAAACCGCGGCAGCGCCGCCGACGATTTCCGAGATCTCTTGGGTGATCGCAGCCTGACGCGCCTTGTTGTAGATCAGCTGCAAATCGCTGATCAGATCACCGGCGTTGTCGGTAGCGTTCTTCATCGCGATCATCCGCGCCGCTTGTTCAGCTGCGTTGTTCTCGACCACCGCCTGGTACACCTGCGACTCCACATAGCGCACCATCAGGCCGTCAAGCAGCTCTTTGGCGTCCGGTTCGTACAGATAGTCCCAGTGGTGCTTGAGTTTCTGATCCGGGGTTGCCACCAGTGGAATCAACTGCTCCACGGTAGGCTGCTGCGTCATGGTATTGATGAACTTGTTGGACACCACGGACAGGCGGTCAATACGGCCATCCAGGTAGGCATCCAGCATCACCTTGACGCTGCCGATCAAGTCGTTGATCGACGGCTCTTCACCCAGGTGGCTGATAGCTGCAACGACGTTACCGCCGAAGTTGCGGAAAAACGCCGCACCCTTGCTACCCACGACACACAGATCGATCTCGACGCCGTTTTCGCGGTTTACCGCCATGTCCTTGACCAGGGCCTTGAACAGGTTGGTGTTCAAGCCGCCGCACAGACCACGGTCACTGCTCACCACAACGTAACCGACGCGCTTGATGGCGCGGTCGATCATGAATGGGTGGCGGTATTCCGGGTTGGCGTTGGCCAGATGCCCAATTACCTGGCGGATACGCTCCGCATAAGGACGGCTAGCAGCCATGCGCATTTGTGCCTTGCGCATTTTGCTGACCGCCACTTTTTCCATGGCGCTGGTAATTTTTTGCGTGCTTTTGATGCTCGCAATCTTACTGCGAATCTCTTTTGCGCCTGCCATGTAACACCTATCAGGTTAGCAAGCGGGAGCCTTGCGGCTCCCGCTGCGGCTTACCAGGTTTGGGTGGCCTTGAACTTCTCGATACCGGCTTTCATGCCAGCGTCGATTTCGTCATTGAAGTCACCTTTAACGTTGATCTTGGCCATCAAATCGGCGTGATCGCGGTTGAAGAAAGCAATCAGCGCTTGTTCGAAGCTGCCGATCTTGGCGATTTCAATGTCAGTCAGGAACCCACGCTCAGCGGCATACAGCGACAGCGCCATGTCAGCGATCGACATTGGTGCGTATTGCTTCTGCTTCATCAGCTCGGTAACGCGCTGACCATGCTCAAGTTGCTTGCGGGTCGCTTCGTCCAGGTCAGAAGCGAACTGGGCGAATGCCGCCAGTTCACGGTACTGAGCCAGAGCGGTACGGATACCACCGGACAGCTTCTTGATGATCTTGGTCTGAGCGGCACCACCCACACGGGATACCGAAACACCGGCGTTCACTGCAGGACGGATGCCCGAGTTGAACATGGCCGATTCCAGGAAGATCTGACCGTCGGTGATGGAAATCACGTTGGTCGGAACGAACGCGGAAACGTCGCCAGCCTGGGTTTCGATGATCGGCAGAGCGGTCAGGGAGCCGGTTTTGCCGGTCACTGCGCCGTTGGTGAACTTCTCGACGTACTCTTCCGAAACGCGCGATGCACGCTCCAGCAGACGGGAGTGGAGATAGAACACGTCACCTGGGTACGCTTCACGTCCTGGTGGACGACGCAGCAGCAGGGAGATCTGGCGGTAAGCCACAGCCTGCTTGGACAGATCGTCATAAACGATCAGCGCGTCTTCACCGCGGTCGCGGAAGTATTCGCCCATGGTGCAACCGGAGTACGGAGCCAGGAACTGCAGGGCAGCCGATTCCGAAGCACTGGCGGCAACGATGATGGTGTTGGCCAGGGCGCCGTTTTCTTCCAGCTTGCGAACCACGTTGGCGATGGTCGATTGCTTCTGACCGATAGCCACGTAGACGCAGAAAATGCCGCTGTCTTTCTGGTTGATGATCGCGTCGATCGCCAGAGCCGTCTTACCGATCTGACGGTCACCGATGATCAGCTCACGCTGGCCACGGCCGACCGGGATCATGGCATCGACAGCCTTGTAGCCAGTCTGTACAGGCTGGTCTACCGACTTACGCCAGATCACGCCTGGAGCAACTTTCTCGACCGCGTCGGTCTCGGTGTTGTTCAGCGGACCTTTGCCGTCGACAGGGTTACCCAGTGCGTCGACAACGCGACCCAGCAGTTCCTTACCAACCGGAACTTCCAGGATGCGGCCGGTGCACTTGGCACTCATGCCTTCAGCCAGAGTCGTGTACGCGCCCAGTACCACGGCACCCACGGAGTCTTGCTCCAGGTTGAGAGCCATACCGTAGACGCCGCCCGGGAACTCGATCATTTCGCCGTACATAGCGTCGGCCAGACCGTGAATCCGTACGATACCGTCAGAAACGCTGACAACGGTACCTTCGTTACGGGCTTGGGAGGACACATCGAGTTTCTCGATGCGGCCCTTGATAATTTCACTTATTTCGGAAGGATTGAGTTGCTGCATTGCTCTGCTGCCCCTTCAAACTCAAGATTTCAATGCTTCGGCCAGTTTCGCGAGTTTGCCGCGTACTGAGCCATCGATAACCAGGTCGCCGGCGCGAATGACAACACCCCCGATGAGGGATGCATCTTCCGCAACTTGCAGGCGCACTTCCCGGTCGAGTCGTGCACTGAGAACCTTGGCGAGTTTGTCTTGCTGTTCTTGGTTCAATGCAAAAGCACTGGTGACTTCCACGTCTACCGACTTCTCCCGCTCGGCCTTGTACAGGTCGAACAGGGCGGCAATCTCCGGCAACAGCGGGAGACGGTCGTTTTCGGCAACGACATGGATGAAATTCTGTGCCTGGGCATCAAACTTGTCGCCGCACACGTCGATAAACGCGGCGGCCTTATTTGCGCTCGTCAGTCGCGGGGCCTTGAGCACACGCTGCATGGTGTCGTCTTTCGACACCGCTGCTGCCAGGCCGAGCATGGCTGACCAATTGGCCAGTTGCTGGTGGGCCTGAGCGTGCTCGAAGGCCGCCTTAGCGTAAGGTCGGGCCAACGTGGTCAGTTCTGCCATGATCGCCCTCGCTTAGATTTCAGCAGCCAGTTTGTTAACCAGCTCCGCGTGCGCGTTTTGATCGATTGTGGCACCCAGGATCTTCTCGGCACCGCCGACGGCCAGGCTACCCAGTTGGGCGCGCAGCGCGTCTTTGACGCTGTTCAGTTCCTGCTCGATCTCGGCATGAGCCGAAGCCTTCACGCGTTCAGCTTCGACGCGGGCTTTTTCAACAGCCTCTTCGACGATCTGATTGCTGCGTTTCTTGGCTTGCTCAATGATTTCGGCTGCCTGTGCTTTCGCTTCACGCAGTTGGTTACCCACTTTCTCTTGGGCCAACTCCAGGTCGCGAGCTGCACGGGTGGCAGCGTCCAATCCATCCGCGATCTTCTTCTGACGTTCGTGCAGCGCCGTGATGACCGGAGGCCACACGAACTTCATGCAAAACAGTACAAAAATGAAGAACGCAACGGACTGGCCAATCAGGGTTGCATTAATGTTCACGCCAACACCTCGCTCGTTCGTTGTCCATCAATCAACTCGAAAATTCGAGTGATTAGCCAGCGAGTTGACCAACGAAGGGGTTCGCGAAGGTGAAGAACAGAGCGATACCAACGCCGATCATGGTAACGGCGTCGAGCAGGCCGGCTACGATGAACATTTTCACTTGCAGCATTGGAACCATTTCTGGCTGGCGAGCAGCGCCTTCCAGGAATTTGCCGCCCAGCAGGCCGAAACCAATTGCGGTACCCAGTGCGCCCAGGCCGATCAACAGTGCAACAGCGATAGCGGTTAGACCAACTACAGTTTCCATCTTTCCTCCCGACTTTTACGTCGTATGGTTTAGGTTTTTTTAATTTAAAGCGGTAAAACAAATCGTTTCAGCGGGCCTGACGTGGTTTCCCAGTCCAGGCCCTCTCCCGTTTGACCGGGAGAGACATCAGACAGGCCGAAGCCGGTCTTAATGGTTTTCTTCGTGCGCCATCGACAGGTAGACGATGGTCAGCATCATGAAAATGAACGCCTGCAGGGTGATGATCAGGATGTGGAACACCGCCCACGCCCACTGCAGGACAACGCCCAGGCCGCTGAGCCAGAGCAGACCGCTGCCGAACATCACGGCGATCAGGATGAACACCAGCTCGCCGGCATACATGTTGCCGAACAGACGCAGTGCCAGGGAAATCGGCTTGGCGATCAGGGTCACGAATTCCAGCAGGAAGTTGACCGGAATCAGCAGCGCCTGGACCAGAACGTTCTTGCTACCGAACGGGTGCAGGGTCAGTTCGCCGATGAAACCGCCGATGCCCTTGACCTTGATGCTGTAGAAAATGATCAGCGCGAACACCGAGAAAGCCATGGCCAGTGTGGCGTTCGGGTCGGTGGTCGATACGGCGCGGAACGGAATCTCGTGGTTGCCGGAGATCAGCGCAGCCAGTTGCGGGATCCAGTCAACCGGAACCAGGTCGATGGCGTTCATCAGGAACACCCAGACAAAAATGGTCAGGGCCAGCGGTGCGATGACCGGGCTACGGCCATGGAAGCTGTCCTTGACGCTGCCGTCGACGAACTCGACCAGCACTTCGACGAAGTTCTGCAGGGCGCCCGGCTGACCGGAGGTCGCCTTCTTCGCCGCCATGCGGAACAGCAGGATGAAGATCAGACCCAGTGCCACGGACCAGCCCAGGGTATCCACGTGGAATGCCCAGAAGCCCATGGCCTTGGCTTCTGCTGCGGAATGGGCAAAGCCCCAACCGCCGCCGTTAGGTAGCTGACCGAAGGTCAGGTTCTGCAAGTGGTGCTGGATATAGCCCGAAGCGGATTCTGCTGACATGTTTGCCTCAAACGCCCTAAGGTCTCAAAAGTCTTGTTTTCATTAGCAGGGGTGCGAACCAGCTGACCGATTGGGTCAGCACGAAGACGCCGAATACCGCGATCGGCGCCAATGGCTTCACACCTGCAAACGTCAGTGCGAACAGCACTGCCGTCAAAATCAACTTGCCCGCCTCGCCGGCATAAAAAGACCGGACGATGGACTGAGCTGCTCGGGCGCCGGAAAACCGAAAGGCCCTGTGAGCAAAATACGCATTGGGGAGCAATGCTATCAGGCCTCCGCAGAGTCCTGAGTATCCTGCAACGACACCCCGCCATTGCCAAAGCGCCAGTGCGGCCACCAGCAATACGACCAGTTGAGCCAACAACACCGGAAATACCGCCAGGCGATGGAACGGCAACCTGTTTGGCCTGCGGGTTTCCATCACTTGCGCTCCTCCAGGGTCGGCTGCCACAAATCAATAACTTGGCATAAATTGTGCCGACAAAATGCGCGCAGAGTATAGGGGCGGTTCAGCCCCTATTCAACTGCCGGGTAGTCTTTTCCGACTGCGCGCTACATGAGGAAATGTTTCAGCGGATGTGGGCAAGGACACCTTGCAACTCGTCGAGCGAGTTGTAGCGGATCACCAGTTGGCCTTTTCCCTTCTGCCCGTGGCGGATCTGCACCGCAGAGCCTAGACGCTCGGCCAGACGCTGCTCGAGACGACTGATGTCCGGGTCGGCCTTGGGCGGTTCGACCGGTGCCGGTTTACCGCTCAGCCACTGGCGAACCAGCGCTTCGGTCTGACGTACGGTGAGGCCACGTGCGACAACATGTCGCGCCCCTTCGACCTGCCGATCATCCGGCAATCCGAGCAGGGCACGTGCGTGACCCATTTCCAGATCACCGTGGGACAGCATGGTCTTGATGACTTCCGGCAGTGCGATCAGACGCAGCAGGTTGGCCACAGTCACGCGGGACTTACCCACAGCCTCGGCGACCTGCTGCTGGGTCAACTGGAATTCCTGCTGCAGACGCTGCAGGGCCAGAGCCTCCTCGATCGGATTGAGGTCTTCGCGCTGGATGTTCTCGATCAATGCCATGGCAATGGCGGTTTCATCCGGCACATCACGGACCATGGCCGGAATGGTTTCCTGACCTGCCTGCTGGCTGGCACGCCAGCGACGTTCGCCGGCGATGATTTCAAAACGCCCGCTGCCGATCGGACGGACCACGATCGGCTGCATGACGCCCTGGGCCTTGATCGAGTTCGCCAGTTCTTCCAGCGCCTGCGGGTCCATGTCGCGGCGCGGCTGGTATTTGCCGCGCTGGATCAGGTCCAGCGGCAGGTGCTGCAGCTCGCGTTCATCGGCCTGGACAGCCTGCTCTTCCAGCGAACTGACGGTCGGACCACTCAGCAGAGCATCCAGTCCACGTCCGAGTCCTCGTTTCTTGACGGCCATGGGGACTCCTTAGGTTGCCGGGGCGGCGACGCGTGAATTTTTGCGTTGGCGACGAACCATCTCGCCCGCCAGGGCCAGGTAGGCCAACGCGCCACGCGATTGTTTGTCGTATGCCAGAGCCGGCATGCCGTAGCTCGGGGCTTCGGCCAGACGGATGTTGCGTGGAATCACGGTGTCGTACAACTGCTCACCGAAATGTTCCTTGAGCTGTGCAGAAACGTCGTTCATCAAACTCAGACGTGGGTCGTACATCGTCCGCAGCAAGCCTTCGATTTTCAACTCGGGGTTGAGCAACTCACCGATGCGCTTGATGTTATCCACAAGGTCACTCAAGCCTTCGAGCGCGTAATACTCGCACTGCATGGGAATAATCACCCCATCGGCGGCGACCAGGGCATTGAGGGTCAGCATCGACAGCGACGGCGGGCAGTCGATGAGGATGTAGTCGTAATTCTCGCGAATCGGCGCCAGGGCGCTGCGCAGACGGCTTTCCTTCATCTGCATTTCCAGCAGCACCACTTCGGCGGCCGTCAGGTCACGGTTGGCCGGCAGCAGTTGATAACCACCATGTTCGGAGAAGTGCATGGCCTGCGCCAGATCGCATTCGCCGATCAGCACATCGTAGATGGAGTTTTCCAGGCCGTGCTTATCCACACCGCTACCCATGGTGGCGTTGCCCTGTGGATCGAGATCGATCAGCAGCACTCGGCGCTTGGTCGCGACCAGGGATGCTGCGAGGTTGATGCAGGTGGTGGTCTTGCCCACACCACCTTTCTGGTTCGCTATCGCGAATACCTTAGCCATTCTTGCTTGTGTTCCCAATCATGCCGTGCGGCGCAGTATCAGCAGATGACGTTGGCCTTGGCAACCGGGTACGGCCAAGGCGTGTTCGCTATCGAGGTGGAAGTCTGCCGGCAATGCTACCAGCTCATCCGCAGGATGGACGCCCTTCATTGCCAACCAGCGAGTATCGCGATCGCCCAGGTGACGCGTCCACTGGGTGAAGTTTTCCATGCTGCTGAACGCCCGGGAAATGATGCCGTTGAAGGGCTGTTCGGGCTGGAAGGCCTCGACGCGGCTGTGGATAACTTGCAGGTTATCCAGCTTGAGTTCGAGTTTGACCTGGGTCAGGAAGCGGGTCTTCTTGCCATTGCTGTCCAGGCAGGTCACTTGCGAGCCCGGAAACAGGATCGCCAGGGGAATACCTGGCATGCCGCCACCGCTGCCCACATCGAGCCAGCGTCCGTCTTCGATGAAGGACATCACGCTCAGACTATCGAGCAGGTGGCGCGAGACCATTTCGTCCGGATCCCGCACGGCGGTCAGGTTGTAGGCCTTGTTCCACTTGATCAGCAGAGACAGGTAACCCAGCAACTGCTCGTGCTGGGCTGCGCTCAGCTCGACCCCGAGCTGGCGAGCACCTGTGGATAACTCTTCGGCGTGTTGCGAGGTGACCAACGAACTCAAGCGCTTTGCTCCAACTGACGGCCGGCGCCGCGTTTTTTCAAATGAATCATCAACAGGGAAATCGCCGCCGGCGTGACGCCCGGGATACGCGAAGCCTGGCCCAGGGTCTCGGGGCGGGTGGCGCCGAGCTTGCTCTGGATTTCCTTCGACAGCCCGGAAATGGTCGTGTAATCGATATCCACAGGCAGGCGGGTATCTTCACTGGCCCGCAGGCGAGCGATTTCGTCCTGCTGGCGGTCGATGTAGCCGGCGTACTTGGTCTTGATCTCGACCTGCTCGGCGACCTGTGGATCTTCTGCGCCCTGTCCGGTCACTTCGACCAGGCCAGCGTAGTCGATTTCCGGACGGCTCAGCAGATTCAGCAGGTTGTATTCATGGGTCAGTGGCGTGCCGAATTTCTCGGCAATCGCATCGCCCTGTTCGGTACCCGGGCGAACCCAGGTGCTTTTCAGGCGCTGTTCTTCCTGCTCGATCGCTTCGCGCTTCTTGCAGAAAGCCGCCCAACGGATGTCATCCACAAGCCCAAGCTCACGACCTTTTTCGGTCAGACGCAGGTCGGCGTTGTCTTCACGCAGTATCAGACGGTATTCGGCACGGGAGGTGAACATCCGGTAGGGCTCTTGGGTCCCCAGGGTAATCAGGTCGTCGACCAGCACCCCGATGTACGCCTCATCGCGACGCGGGCACCAGCTGTCCTTGCCCTGGGCGCGCAGTGCAGCGTTGGCACCGGCGAGCAGACCCTGGGCACCGGCTTCTTCGTAACCGGTGGTGCCGTTGATCTGTCCAGCGAAGAACAGACCCGCGATCACCTTGGTTTCCAGGCTGTATTTGAGATCGCGCGGGTCGAAGTAATCGTATTCGATGGCGTAGCCCGGCCGGACGATATGGGCGTTTTCCATACCGCGGATCGACTGGACGATCTGCAACTGCACGTCAAACGGCAGGGATGTGGATATCCCGTTCGGGTACAGCTCGTTGGTGGTCAGGCCTTCCGGCTCGATGAACACCTGGTGGCTCTGCTTGTCGGCGAAACGATGGATCTTGTCTTCGATCGACGGGCAATAGCGCGGGCCAATGCCTTCGATCACACCGGAATACATCGGCGAACGGTCGAGGTTGGCGGCGATGATTTCGTGAGTTCGGGCGTTGGTGTGGGTAATCCAGCAACTGACCTGCTGCGGATGTTGTTCTTTCGAGCCCAGGAACGACATCACCGGAATCGGCGTATCGCCCGGTTGCTCGGTCATGACCGAGAAATCCACGGAACGCGCGTCGATTCGCGGCGGCGTACCGGTTTTCAATCGGCCGACACGCAGTGGCAGCTCACGCAGACGATGGGCCAGGGCAATCGACGGTGGATCGCCGGCACGACCGCCGGAATAGTTCTGCATCCCGATGTGGATAAGTCCACCGAGGAAGGTGCCGGTGGTCAACACCACCGAATCGGCGAAGAAACGCAGACCCATCTGGGTGACGACACCACGGACCTGCTCCTGCTCGACGATCAGATCGTCAGCGGCCTGCTGAAATATCCACAGGTTCGGTTGGTTTTCCAGGATTTCCCGGACGGCAGCCTTGTACAGCACGCGGTCGGCCTGTGCACGAGTGGCGCGCACGGCGGGACCTTTACGGCTGTTGAGGACACGGAACTGGATGCCGCCCTTATCGGTGGCGATGGCCATCGCGCCGCCGAGGGCGTCGATTTCCTTGACCAGGTGGCTTTTACCGATGCCACCAATGGCCGGGTTGCAGCTCATGGCACCGAGGGTTTCCACGTTATGCGTCAGCAACAGGGTTTTTGCACCCATGCGTGCTGATGCTAGTGCTGCCTCGGTACCGGCATGACCGCCGCCGATGACGATCACTTCAAAACGGGAAGGGAAATCCACCACGCACCTCGTGCCTGCTTCCAGGTAGGTAAATAAGAAAAATTTGGACTGAATGACCAAGTATAGGGAATTCGCCCTTCCTAAAGAACCCTTTGCACAAAATTTAACCAGCTGTGGATAATCACGGACAATAGAAATTAAAAGAGAAGAAATTTATTAAAGCTTTGTTTTTATGTTTATTCTTAGACACCCTCCTATCTGTGGATAAAACTCTACAGGCCATGTTTTTAATGATGTACAGAGATTCATAACTCTGTGGTCATGTGGCCATGAGGGGTTTGGATAACCGGCATAAGCCTGTGGATTAAAGAGGTGTTTATCCACAGAGCGGTTCATCCTCAGTTTTCATGCCCGGTTATCAACCGAGCTGAGGCAGGGTTATTCACAGGGCTTAATCCACAGAAAAAGGCCTGAGGGGATAAATCGCAGGCAGCCGAAAGCCGCCGGGACGATTGAAATCATCCGGCCAGCAACGAAATGTAGATATGAGTGCGATCTTGGGACGCCGCGATACCTGACGTAGCGGCATGAGATCGTGAGAACACCCTAAAACCGGTAGGAAGCCTGGCTTGCCAGCGAAGCTTTTGCTTGTCTAAAAGACGCTTTCGCGGGCAAGCCCCGCTCCTGCCAGGGGATGTGGTGGCTGCCGGGAGGGCTATTTACCGATGCAGAAGCTGGAAAAGATTCTTCCCAGCAGGTCATCGGAGCTGAATGCACCCGTAATTTCGCCGAGGAACTGCTGTGCCTGGCGCAAATCTTCCGCCAACAACTCGCCTGCCCCTGCCAAGGTCAGTTGTGCATGACCATGTTCGAGGGCCGAACTGGCGAAACGCAACGCCTCCAGATGCCGACGACGGGCACTGAAGCTGCTCTCCGAGGTTTGCTCATAGCCCATGCAGGCCTTGAGATGGTCACGCAGCAACTCCAGGCCCTCCCCTGCGGACTTGGCGCTGAGGCTGATGGTGACATGGCCATCCTCCCTGACTTGCAGAGCGATCTGCTCGCCCGTGAGGTCAGCCTTGTTGCGGATCAACGTCACCTTGGCCGGATCCGGCCGCTGTTCGAGGAACTCCGGCCACAAGGCAAAAGGATCCACAGCCTCGGGGGCGGTGGCATCTACCACCAGGAGCACGCGATCAGCTTCGCCAATGGCCTTGAGCGCGCGTTCCACACCGATTTTTTCCACATGGTCGTCGGTATCCCGCAAGCCGGCGGTATCAACCACGTGTAGCGGCATGCCATCGATGTGGATATGTTCGCGCAGAATATCCCGAGTAGTGCCGGCGATCTCAGTGACAATGGCCGCTTCACGTCCGGCCAGGGCATTGAGCAGGCTCGATTTGCCGGCATTCGGTCGACCGGCGATTACCACGGTCATGCCATCGCGTAACAACGCCCCCTGCCCGGCTTCGCGGATGACTGTGGACAACTCGTCGCGCACTGCATCGAGCATCGCCAGTACATGACCATCGGCAAGGAAGTCGATTTCCTCTTCGGGAAAGTCGATGGCAGCCTCGACGTAAATTCGCAGGCTGATCAATTGTTCCGTGAGGTGATGCACACGCTGTGAAAACGCCCCCTGCAGCGAGCGCAAGGCATTGCGCGCGGCCTGGGTGGAACTGGCCTCGATCAGGTCGGCAATCGCTTCGGCCTGGGCCAGGTCGAGCTTGTCGTTGAGGAACGCGCGCTCACTGAATTCTCCAGGACGTGCCAACCGGCAACCCAGTTGCAGGCAGCGCTGCAGCAACATGTCGAGGACGACCGGACCGCCATGTCCCTGCAGTTCCAGGACATCTTCGCCCGTGAACGAATTCGGCCCGGGGAAATACAGGGCCAGGCCTTCGTCCAGCACTTCGCCGGTTTCACCCATGAACGGACCATAGTGGGCATAACGTGGTTTCAGTTCTCGACCACTGATGGCCAGCGCTGCGGCTTGTGCCAGAGGCCCGGAAATACGGACGATACCGACACCACCACGACCTTGGGCGGTGGCGACGGCGGCGATGGTTTCCCGAGGGACGTTCATGGAGCGGGCCTCAAAACAGAAAGTGACAGATAGCAAAACGCCCCACTAGGGGGCGTCTTGAGTGTTTATCCACAGCGTAGATCAGGCAGCGGCTTTTTTGCTCGCAGCTTCGATACGGCTGGTGATGTACCACTGCTGTGCGATCGACAGGCAGTTGTTCACAACCCAGTACAGTACCAGACCAGCAGGGAACCACAGGAAGAAGAAGGTGAAGATGATCGGCATCAGCTTCATCACCTTGGCCTGCATCGGATCCGGCGGAGTCGGGTTCAGACGCTGCTGGATGAACATGGTAGCGCCCATGATGATCGGCAGGATGAAGAACGGATCCTTGATCGACAGGTCGGTAATCCACAGGATGAACGGTGCCTGGCGCATTTCCACGCTTTCCAGCAACACCCAGTACAGCGAGAGGAAAACCGGCATCTGCACGAGGATTGGCAAGCAGCCACCCAGCGGATTGATCTTCTCTTTCTTGTACAGCTCCATCATGGCCTGCGACATTTTCTGCCGATCATCACCATGCTGCTCTTTCAGTGCCGCCAGTTTCGGGGCAACTGCGCGCATGCGTGCCATCGACCTGTAGCTGGCCGCCGACAGCGGGAAGAACAGGCCCTTGATCAGCATCGTCAGGACGATGATCGAGAAGCCCCAGTTACCCAGCAGGCTGTGGATATGTTGCAGCAGCCAGAAGATCGGCTGGGCAATGAACCACAGGATGCCGTAGTCGACCGTCAGTTCCAGGCCTGGGGACAACTGCTTGAGCACTGCCTGGCTCTTCGGACCGGCATACAGGATCGCGCTGGTTTCGGCTTTCTGACCTGGTGCGACGGTCATCGAAGGGCCGGTGTAGCCAATGATGTAGTTGCCTTGGCTGTCCTTGCGGGTGGTCACGACATTGCTGTCGCCCTTGGCGGGAACCCACGCGGTAACAAAGTAGTGTTGCAACCACGCAACCCAGCCACCCTGGACGGTTTCTTTCAGCGAGCCCTTGTCGATATCTTTCATCGACACTTTCTTGTACGGCTCGGACTTTGTCCACAGGGCGGCGCCCAGGTAAGTCGCAGTGCCAGTGGCGGTGCTGGAAGAAGGATCGGCGCTGGCGTCACGCTTGAGCTGAGCGAACATCGCACCCGACCATGGCTGGGCGCTTTCGTTGTCGATCAGATAGGAAACAGTGACGTCATACAGGCCGCGCTTCAGGGTGAAACGCTTGATGTAGTTGACACCGTTGGCGCTGAACTTCAGGTCGACGACCAGTTGGTCCTGACCAGGGGCCAGTTGATAACTTTTCTGTTCGGAGGTGTACAACGGACGACCAGCGGCATTGGCGTCTGGGCCGTTGGCACCGATCAGGCCACTCTGTGCCAGATAGGTACGCTCACCACCGTTATCGAACAACTGGAACGGGATTTCCGGATGATCCTGGCGACGTGGGTACAGCGGCAACTTCAGTTGCGCAACGTCACCGCCTTTCGGATCGATGGCCAGTTCGAGCACATCCGTCTTGATCTGGATGAGGTCCTTGCTAACGGCCAGCGGCGCTTCGGCAGGAACGCTGGTGTCATTGGTAGCTCGTGGAATGTCATCACTGGCGGCGGCATTGCTGCCGGTTGCGTTATCCGGCAAGCCAGAAACGGTGGTGCTGGCAACATTCTGAGTCGGCAGGGCAGCCTGACCGTAGTCCTGGTTCCATTTCAGGACCCCGACATAGGTCACGATTGCCAGGGCGACGATCAGGATCGTGCGTTTGATATCCATGATTACTCGGCCATCGAAGAAGAACGGGAGGTAGGAAGAGGTGGAACCGGGTCATAACCACCGGCATTCCACGGATGACAGCGACCTAAACGACGAAAGGCCAGCCAGCCACCGCGCAGAAGTCCATGATTTTCGATGGCTTCGTACGCGTAGCAGGAACAACTGGGGTAGAAACGACAGTGACTGGCCATCAGGGGACTGATGGCATAGCGATAAAACTGGATCGGAACGAGTGCCAGTTTACGCATCAGGACTGTCTACCCCCGCAGGTTCGGTTTTGACTGCGGCCGCAGGCGTGTTACGGGCCAGGCGTTTCCACAGTTTGCCGAAATGCTGAATCAGTTCGGGACTTTCTACGTCCCCCAAACCTTTGCGCGCGACGATAACGATGTCCCAGCCCGCCAGTAGATCCTGGTGCAGACGGAACGATTCACGCATCAGACGTTTGAGGCGATTGCGCTCAACGGAGAGCTTGACGCTCTTTTTACCAATAACCAGCCCCAGGCGGGGATGATCGAGGTCGTTGTTGCGCGCAAGGAGCAGGAGATTTTTCCCCGGAACCTTGCCGGTGGGGGAGTCAAAGACTGCCTTGAAGTGTCGTGGAGTAAGCAGACGCTTTTCCCGACTGAAGTCCTGACTCACCACCAGTGCCGGAGTATCAAACTGCCAGACGGGCACGGCCTTTGGCGCGGCGACGCGACAGGACGGCACGACCGTTTTTGGTTGCCATGCGAGCACGGAAACCGTGGGTGCGGGCGCGTTTGATAGTGCTGGGTTGGAAAGTACGTTTCATGGCGTTGCTACCTGGTTCGTCACAACGGGCCGGAATGGCCCCCGTTTTAAGAGACCGGCGATTCTAGAGAAAGCAAGCCCTCAGGTCAATTTCCAACCAGCTTTTCCTTCCTACAGGTATTCGACCCCCTGTGCTTGATCCACTCGACGTCCAGATATAGAAATAAAGAAGCGAAGTTATTTAAAGCTTTTCTGTAAAGCTTATAGAAGCTTAGGCAGCCATTATCTGTGGATAAGTACCTGTAGGCCATAAAACACCTACTGTACAGAGAATGACAACACGGTGGGGAAACGGTGCTCTGCCTGTGCTGCGCAGGCGTATAAGGTGTGGGTGAAAAGGGCTTTTATCCACAGCGTGGTTACCCACAGACTTTCGCCCCCACTTGTGCAACGACCTCAAGGGCGGTTATCCACAGGGCTTATTCACATACCGCTGGTCGCCTTGTTCACAGATAAGCGGTTGATTCTCCGGGTGCTCCCTGCAATCGACATGTGGATAAGTGCTCGGCCTGCCGGTACAATGGCCGCTTGTTTTTGCCTCACCGGCTTTCAACTTAGGGGATATCCGTGTCAGTGGAACTTTGGCAGCAGTGCGTGGAGCTTCTGCGTGATGAGCTGCCTGCCCAGCAATTCAACACCTGGATCCGTCCACTACAGGTCGAAGCCGAAGGCGACGAGTTGCGTGTCTATGCACCGAACCGTTTTGTGCTCGACTGGGTGAATGAAAAGTACCTGGGACGTTTGCTCGAACTGTTGAACGAGCATGGCAACGGTCTGGCGCCTGCCCTTTCCTTATTAATAGGCAGCAAACGCAGTTCGGCTCCACGCGCCGCACCCAACGCGCCTCTGGCCGCCGCCGCCTCCCAGGCCCTGGCCGCCAGCGCTACAGCGGCGGTGCCAACCGCACCTGCGGTCGCCCCGGCAGCGTCAGCCTCCTTACCGAAGGAAGTGGCCGAGGTCAGCGAAGAGCCATCCCGCGACAGCTTCGACCCGATGGCTGGCGCCGGTTCGCAACAGGCTCCCGTACGTGCCGAACAGCGTACGGTCCAGGTCGAGGGTGCTCTCAAGCACACCAGTTACCTGAACCGTACCTTCACCTTCGAGAACTTCGTCGAAGGTAAGTCCAACCAACTGGCTCGCGCTGCGGCCTGGCAGGTGGCGGATAACCCCAAGCACGGTTACAACCCGTTGTTCCTTTATGGCGGCGTCGGCCTGGGTAAAACCCACTTGATGCACGCTGTGGGTAACCACCTGTTGAAGAAGAACCCGAATGCCAAGGTGGTCTACCTGCATTCGGAGCGTTTCGTCGCGGATATGGTCAAAGCCCTGCAACTGAACGCCATCAACGAATTCAAGCGCTTCTACCGTTCGGTGGATGCGCTGCTGATCGATGACATTCAATTCTTCGCCCGCAAGGAACGCTCCCAGGAAGAGTTTTTCCACACCTTCAACGCCTTGCTCGAAGGCGGTCAACAGGTGATTCTCACCAGTGACCGCTATCCCAAGGAAATCGAAGGTCTGGAGGAGCGTCTGAAATCGCGTTTCGGCTGGGGCCTGACCGTTGCGGTCGAGCCGCCCGAGCTGGAAACCCGTGTGGCGATCCTGATGAAGAAGGCTGATCAGGCCAAGGTCGAACTGCCTCACGATGCAGCGTTCTTCATCGCCCAGCGTATCCGCTCCAACGTTCGCGAACTGGAGGGTGCCCTGAAACGGGTGATTGCCCACTCGCACTTCATGGGGCGCGACATCACCATCGAGCTGATCCGGGAATCGCTGAAAGACCTGCTGGCGCTGCAAGACAAGCTGGTGTCTGTGGATAACATCCAGCGCACCGTGGCCGAATACTACAAGATCAAGATTTCCGATCTGTTGTCCAAGCGCCGCTCGCGCTCGGTTGCTCGCCCGCGTCAGGTGGCCATGGCCTTGTCCAAGGAGTTGACCAACCACAGCCTGCCTGAAATCGGCGATGTCTTTGGTGGGCGCGATCACACCACCGTCTTGCATGCGTGCCGCAAGATCAACGAACTAAAGGAATCCGACGCGGACATCCGCGAGGACTACAAGAACCTGCTGCGTACACTGACCACTTGAGAATTGCAGCGCAGCTTATTAAGGCAAGGGACTAGACCATGCATTTCACCATTCAACGCGAAGCCCTGTTGAAACCCCTGCAACTGGTCGCAGGCGTCGTCGAGCGCCGCCAGACCTTGCCGGTACTTTCCAATGTGCTGCTGGTCGTCGAAGGCCAGCAACTGTCGCTGACCGGTACCGACCTGGAAGTCGAACTGGTCGGCCGCGTCCAGCTCGAGGAGCCTGCCGAACCCGGTGAAATCACCGTGCCGGCGCGCAAGCTGATGGATATCTGCAAAAGCCTGCCGAACGATGCCCTGATCGACATCAAGGTCGACGAGCAGAAACTGGTGGTCAAGGCTGGCCGTAGCCGCTTCACCCTGTCGACCCTGCCGGCCAACGACTTCCCGACCGTGGAAGAAGGTCCGGGTTCGCTGACCTGCAGCCTGGAGCAGAGCAAGCTGCGCCGTTTGATCGAGCGCACCAGCTTCGCCATGGCTCAGCAGGATGTCCGCTACTACCTCAACGGCATGCTGCTCGAAGTGTCCGCCGGTGTGATTCGCGCCGTGGCCACCGATGGTCACCGTCTGGCGATGTGTTCCATGCAGGCTGACATCGGTCAGCCGGATCGTCACCAGGTCATCGTGCCGCGCAAGGGTATTCTGGAACTGGCCCGCCTGCTGACCGAGCCGGAAGGTAATGTCAGCATCGTTCTCGGCCAACACCACATCCGCGCGACCACTGGCGAATTCACCTTCACCTCGAAGCTGGTGGATGGCAAGTTCCCCGACTACGAGCGCGTCCTGCCAAAAGGTGGCGACAAACTGGTACTGGGTGATCGCCAGGCCCTGCGTGAAGCTTTCAGCCGCACTGCGATCCTGTCCAACGAGAAGTACCGCGGTATCCGTCTGCAACTGGCCAGTGGTCAATTGAAGATCCAGGCGAACAACCCGGAGCAGGAAGAAGCGGAAGAAGAAGTGGGCGTCGACTACAACGGTGGCTCCCTGGAAATCGGTTTCAACGTCAGCTACCTGCTGGATGTGCTGGGCGTGATGACCACCGAGCAGGTGCGCCTGATCCTGTCCGACTCCAATAGCAGTGCGTTGCTGCAGGAATCGGACAATGACGATTCGGCCTACGTCGTCATGCCGATGCGTCTGTAACCGTGCCCCATCTTTCTATGTTCAGCACACGCTAGATGTCCCTCAGTCGTGTTTCGGTCACCGCGGTGCGCAACCTGCACCCGGTGACCTTCTCCCCCTCCCCGCGCATCAATATCCTTTACGGCGCCAACGGCAGCGGAAAAACCAGCGTACTGGAAGCGATCCACCTGTTGGGGTTGGCCCGTTCGTTCCGCAGTACCCGCCTGTTGCCGGTGATTCAGTACGAGCAGTTGGCGTGTACGGTGTTCGGCCAGGTCGAACTCGCCGAAGGGGGACACAGTGCCTTGGGGATATCGCGTGATCGCCAGGGTGAATTCCAGATCCGCATCGATGGCCAGAACGCCAGGAGCGCAGCTCAACTGGCGGAAATTCTGCCGCTGCAACTGATCAACCCGGACAGTTTCCGTTTGCTGGAAGGTGCCCCGAAGATTCGCCGACAGTTCCTCGACTGGGGAGTGTTCCACGTGGAACCACGCTTCATGTCGACCTGGCAGCGCTTGCAGAAGGCCCTGCGGCAGCGGAACTCATGGCTGCGGCATGGTACACTTGACGCTGCTTCGCAAGCGGCCTGGGACCGGGAACTGTGCCTGGCCAGTGCCGAAATCGATGAATACCGCCGCGCCTATATCAAAGCCTTGAAACCAGTCTTTGAGCAGACCTTGAGCGAGCTGGTCGAGCTCGAGGGGCTGACGCTGAGCTATTACCGTGGTTGGGACAAGGAAAAAGAGCTGAGCAACGTGCTCGCCTCCTCCCTACAGCGGGACCAGCAAATGGGTCATACCCAAGCCGGACCACAGCGAGCTGATTTGCGCCTCCGATTGGGTGCACACAATGCCGCAGACATTCTGTCGCGGGGTCAGCAAAAGTTGGTGGTCTGTGCGCTGCGCATTGCCCAGGGGCATCTGGTCAGCCAGGCCCGGCGTGGACAATGTATTTATCTGGTGGATGACTTGCCGTCCGAACTGGACGACCAGCATCGCCGTGCATTATGTCGCTTGCTAGACGAATTACGCTGCCAGGTATTCATCACCTGTGTAGACCACGAATTACTGAGGGAAGGCTGGCAGACGGAAACGCCAGTTGCTTTGTTCCACGTGGAACAAGGCTGTATCACCCAGATCCACGACCATCGGGAGTGAAGGCATGAGCGAAGAAAATACGTACGACTCGACCAGCATCAAGGTGCTGAAAGGTTTGGATGCCGTACGCAAACGTCCCGGTATGTACATTGGCGACACCGATGATGGTAGCGGTCTGCACCACATGGTGTTCGAGGTGCTCGACAACTCCATCGACGAAGCACTGGCTGGCTACTGCGACGATATCTGCGTGACCATTCACCCGGACGAGTCGATCTCCGTTCGCGATAACGGTCGCGGCATCCCGGTTGATGTGCACAAGGAAGAAGGCGTCTCCGCAGCCGAGGTCATCATGACCGTACTGCACGCCGGCGGTAAGTTCGACGACAACTCCTATAAAGTTTCCGGTGGTCTGCACGGTGTGGGTGTTTCGGTAGTGAACGCCCTGTCCGAAGAGCTGGTCCTGACCGTGCGCCGCAGCGGCAAGATCTGGGAACAGACCTACGTCCACGGCGTACCTCAGGCTCCGATGGCGATCGTCGGTGACAGCGAAACCACGGGTACCCAGATCCACTTCAAGGCTTCCGCCGAAACCTTCAAGAACATCCACTTCAGCTGGGACATCCTGGCCAAGCGGATTCGCGAACTGTCCTTCCTCAACTCCGGTGTCGGCATCCTTTTGCGTGACGAGCGCACTGGCAAGGAAGAGGTTTTCAGGTATGAGGGTGGTCTGCGTGCCTTCGTCGAATACCTGAACACTAACAAGACCACGGTCAACCAGGTGTTCCACTTCAACATCCAGCGTGAAGATGGCATCGGTGTTGAAGTCGCCCTGCAGTGGAACGACAGCTTCAACGAAAACCTGCTGTGCTTTACCAACAACATTCCCCAGCGTGATGGCGGTACCCACCTGGTGGGCTTCCGTTCCGCGCTGACCCGTAACCTGAACAACTACATTGAGCAGGAAGGTCTGGCGAAGAAGCACAAGGTCGCCACCACCGGTGATGATGCTCGTGAAGGTCTTACCGCGATCATCTCGGTCAAGGTGCCCGATCCCAAGTTCAGTTCCCAGACCAAGGACAAGCTGGTGTCGTCCGAGGTCAAGGGTGCGGTCGAGCAGGAAATGGGCAAGTACTTCTCCGACTTCCTGCTGGAAAACCCCAACGAAGCCAAGCTGGTGGTCGGCAAGATGATCGACGCCGCCCGTGCCCGTGAAGCGGCGCGCAAGGCGCGTGAAATGACCCGCCGTAAAGGCGCACTGGATATTGCCGGCCTGCCGGGCAAACTGGCGGACTGCCAGGAAAAGGACCCTGCCCTTTCCGAACTGTATCTGGTCGAGGGTGACTCCGCAGGCGGTTCCGCCAAGCAGGGTCGCAACCGTCGTACCCAGGCGATCCTGCCGCTCAAGGGCAAGATCCTCAACGTCGAGAAAGCCCGTTTCGACAAGATGATCTCGTCCCAGGAAGTGGGCACGCTGATCACCGCGCTGGGCTGTGGCATCGGCCGCGAAGAGTACAACATCGAGAAGCTGCGTTATCACAACATCATCATCATGACCGATGCTGACGTCGACGGTTCGCATATCCGTACCCTGCTGCTGACCTTCTTCTTCCGTCAGTTGCCGGAGCTGATCGAGCGGGGCTATATCTACATTGCCCAGCCACCGCTGTACAAGGTGAAGAAAGGCAAGCAGGAGCAGTACATCAAGGACGACGATGCCATGGAGGAATACATGACGCAGTCGGCCCTTGAAGATGCCAGCCTGCACCTGGGTGAAGGTGCACCGGGTGTTTCCGGCGAGGCCCTGGAGCGTCTGGTCAATGATTTCCGCATGGTGATGAAGACTCTCAAGCGCCTGTCGCGTATCTATCCACAGGAGCTGACCGAGCACTTCATCTACCTGCCGGCGGTAAGCCTTGAGCAACTGGGCGACCACTCGGCCATGCAGGATTGGCTGGCTCAGTACGATGCTCGCCTGCGCTTGAACGAGAAGTCCGGCCTGGTCTACAAGGCCAGCCTGCGTGAAGATCGCGAGCGTAACATCTGGCTGCTGGAGGTCGAACTGATCTCCCACGGTCTGTCGAGCTACGTCACCTTCAACCGTGATTTCTTCGGCAGCAACGACTACAAGACCGTGGTCACCCTGGGCGCGCAATTGAGCTCGCTGCTCGACGAAGGTGCCTACATCCAGCGTGGCGAACGCAAGAAAGCCGTGCGCGAGTTCAAGGAAGCCTTGGACTGGTTGATGGCTGAAAGCACCAAGCGCCACACCATCCAGCGATACAAAGGTCTGGGCGAGATGAACCCGGATCAGCTGTGGGAAACCACCATGGACCCGACAGTCCGCCGGATGCTGAAAGTGACGATCGAAGACGCCATCGGTGCGGACCAGATCTTCAACACCTTGATGGGCGACGCGGTGGAACCTCGCCGCGACTTCATCGAGAGCAATGCCTTGGCAGTATCCAACCTGGACTTCTGATTCCCGGTGGAACGATGTACACGAGAGCCCGCGCAAGCGGGCTTTTTTGTCTCAATCTGCCAGCAAGATCGCTTGCTCTTTCTCGCACAGCTCCAGCAGAAAATCCCACACCACTCTCAGCCGTACCGACTTGTGCAGCTCCCGGCGAGTGCTCATCCAGTAACTGCGCTGGATCGTCTCCTGGGGCAGTATCCGCACCAGTTCCGGGTCGTCCTTGGCCATGTAGTTGGGCAGCACCGCGATGCCCAGTCCGGCTCGGGCAGCGATCTGTTGGGCGATGACGCTGGTGCTGCGGAAAATCACGTTGGGCGAGCGGCAGAAGTCATCGAGAAAGAGTAATTCCTGGCTGAACAGCAAGTCGTCGACGTAGCCGATCCACTGATGCTGCGCAAGGTCGTCGCGGCTCTTCAGGCGCGGCGCCCGGGCCAGGTAGGTGGGACTGGCATAGAGCGCCAGGCGGTAGTCGGTGAGCTTGCGGGTGATCAGCATGTCGGCATGCGGACGGTCCAGATGGATGCTGATTTCCGCTTCGCGGTTGAGGATGCTGACAAAACGCGGTACCGCCACCTGCTCCACTTCCAGCCCCGGATAGCGCTCGAACAGTGTTCCCAGGCGTGAAGTGAGAAACATGATACCGATGCCTTCGGTAACCCCCAGGCGAATCTTGCCCAGCGGCGCAATGGCCTGGGTGATCTCCTCCTGAGCCAGCAGCGCGACGTTTTCCATCGCCTCGGCATGCTTGAGCAGGGCCTGGCCTGCCGGCGTCAGTTCGTAGCCCTGGGCATGCTGGACGAACAGCGCGGTGCCCAGGCTCTGCTCGATGGTTTCGATATGCCGGGCCACGGTGCTATGAGTAGTGTTCAGCCGCTTGGCCGCAATCAGCAAGCGCCCGCTGCGCTGCAGCTCCAGGAAAAAGCGCAGATCATTCCAGTCAAACATGGAGCTTCCTTGTGAATCGTGGGGCTCACTTGCCTTGCTTGAAAACGCACAGCACTTGCGCAAAAACGAAGGTTTTCATCCCGAAAATAATCAATAACATGGGCTTATACAAGAACAATAAAGGCGAGGTCTGCGATGGCATCTCCCCATGTGCCCTATGACTATGTGATCGTCGGTGCCGGACCTGCTGGCTGCGTACTGGCCAATCGGCTTTCTGCCGACCCAAGCAACAAGGTGCTGCTGCTCGAAGCCGGTGGCCGGGACAATTACCCCTGGATTCATATTCCAGTGGGTTACCTGTTCTGCATCGGCAATCCCCGTACCGACTGGTGCTTCAAGACCCAATCCCAACCTGGCCTGCAAGGCCGCAGCCTGAGTTATCCCCGGGGTAAGGTGCTGGGCGGGTGTTCCTCCATCAATGGCATGATCTACATGCGTGGCCAGGCCGGTGACTATGACCACTGGGCCGAGCAGGGTAATCCGGGCTGGGCCTGGAAGGACCTGTTGCCGCTGTTCAAGCGCAGCGAAAACCACTTCGGCGGTGCTGACGATTTCCACAGTGACGCGGGTGAGTGGCGGGTGGAACAGCAACGTTATTCCTGGCCGATCCTCGATGCTTTCCGTGAGGCGGCTGCGGAAAACGGTATCGCCAGTGTCAGCGATTTCAATACGGGTGATAACCAGGGCTGTGGATACTTTCAGGTAAACCAGCGTTCCGGCGTGCGTTGGAACTCGGCCAAGGCGTTCCTGCGGCCGGCGCTCAAACGCCCCAACCTGACCATCCTGACTGACGTTCAGGTTGACCGGGTCAGTCTGGAAGGTGGCCGGGCAAGCGCGGTTGTGGCCCGTTGGCAGGGCGAGGAACACACGTTTTCAGCCCGCCGGGAAATCATCCTCTGCGCCGGTTCGGTCGGCTCACCCGGGATTCTGCAACGTTCCGGCATCGGCCCGCGTCCGTTGCTGGAAAGCCTGGGGATTGGTGTTCGTCACGAACTGCCAGGCGTGGGGGGGAACCTGCAGGATCACCTGCAACTGCGGCTGATCTACAAACTGAGCAATGCCCGTACTCTCAATCAAATGGCCAACAGCCTGTGGGGCAAGGCCGGCATGGGCCTGCGTTATCTCTATGATCGTAGTGGACCGTTGGCGATGGCTCCGAGTCAGTTGGGGGCGTTCGTCAAATCTGGCCCGGAGCAGGCGTCAGCGAATCTGCAATATCACGTGCAGCCATTATCGCTGGAGCGCTTTGGCGAGCCACTGCATCGTTTCCCGGCTTTCACCGCCTCGGTGTGCAACCTGCGTCCGCAGAGCCGTGGCCGGATCGATATCCGCTCGGCCAACCCGGACGATGCGCCGCTGATCGATCCCAATTACCTCAGTGATCCCGAGGACCTGAAGGTCGCCGCCCAGTCCATTCGTCTGACCCGGCAGATCGTCGCCTCCCCTGCCCTGCGCCAATATTCACCCGAGGAGTACCTGCCCGGCCCTGCGCTGCAGACCGAGGAACAGTTGCACGAAGCGGCGGCGAAGATCGGGACTACCATCTTTCATCCAGTCGGTACTTGCCGGATGGGCAACACTGCACTGGATGTCGTCGATGCACGCTTGCGAGTGCATGGCGTACCCGGCCTGAGGGTGGCGGATGCCTCGATCATGCCGCAGATCACTTCGGGCAACACCTGCTCGCCGACGGTGATGATTGCCGAGAAAGCCGCGCAGATGATCCTGGCGGACGTGCGCGTAGGTGCACAGGCGGTGATGGCGTGAACAGCGCGATCTTGTAGGAGCGGGCAAGTCGCACCGTCTGCTCTTACAGGATTGTGCTGTTCAAAACCAATGGCGGGTGCAAGGGAGATCAGCAGCACAGCAAAACAAGGATTCCGGTAGCAGTCAGCCGGAATCCACAGTGGAACAACAAGAATAATCACTGTGGCCCACGAGGCCGAGGACATCACTTATGTCGGACTACATCCAGCAACAGTCGGCGTCTGTCTCCAACAGCACCGGCAAAGAAGAACGCAAGATCATTTTCGCGTCATCCCTCGGGACGGTTTTCGAGTGGTATGACTTTTTTCTCTACGGCGCCCTGGCTGCGGTGATCAGCAAACAGTTCTTTGCCGGGGTCAACGACACCACCGCGTTCATCTTCGCCCTGATGGCCTTCGCTGCCGGCTTCCTGGTGCGGCCGTTCGGTGCGCTGGTGTTCGGGCGGTTGGGGGACATGATCGGACGCAAGTACACCTTCCTCATTACGATCATCCTGATGGGCCTGTCGACCTTTGCCGTCGGTCTGCTGCCAACCTATGCCAGCATCGGCATTGCCGCACCGATCATCCTGGTCCTGCTGCGCATGCTCCAGGGCCTGGCGCTGGGCGGGGAGTATGGCGGCGCCGCGACCTATGTCGCCGAGCACGCGCCCGCTGGCAAGCGAGGTTTGCACACGGGCTGGATCCAGTCCACCGCGACCCTCGGTCTGCTGCTGTCGTTGCTGGTGGTTCTGGCCAGCCGCTATATCAGTGGCGACCAGTTCGAAACCTGGGGCTGGCGCCTGCCGTTCCTGCTGTCGATCGTCCTGCTGGGGATCTCTACCTGGATCCGCATGAGCATGCATGAATCGCCGGCTTTCGTGAAAATGAAGGCCCAGGGCAAGACGAGTCGTTCGCCGATCCGTGAGTCGTTCGGCTCCTGGCAGAACCTGAAGATTGTGCTGACCGCCCTCTTCAGCATCAACGCCGGACAGGCGGTGACCTTCTACACTGCCCAGTTCTACGTGCTGTTCTTCATGACGCAGATGCTCAAGATGGACCCGGCCCAGGCCAACACCTTGCTGATCATCAGCGTGGTGATCGGTGCGCCGTTCTTCGTCCTGTTTGGCTGGCTCTCGGACAAGATCGGCCGCAAGCCGATCCTGATGATCGGCCTGCTGCTGGCGACAGTCTGCTACTTTCCGTTGTTCAAGGCCCTGAGCCACTACGCCAACCCGCAGATCGATGCGGCCAGCCGCCAGGCACCGATCGTGGTAACGGCCGATCCGGCCGGCTGCACCTTCCAGTTCGACCCGGTGGGCAAGGCACGTTTCGACAGCCCTTGCGACAAGGTCAAGACCTTCCTGGTCAAGCAGGGCCTGCCCTATAGTTCACAATCCGCTGCGCCTGGTACTGAAGTGATGGTCACGGTGGGCGCGCAAAAGATCAGCGGTTTTGACGAAGCGGCCATGCGCTCGGCGATCACCCAGGCCGGTTATCCTGCCAAGGCTGACGCCGGTTCGGTGAACGAACCGATGGTGGTACTGCTGATCGTATTGATGATCCTGATCGCCACCATGACCTATGGTCCGCTGGCGGCGGTGATGGTCGAACTGTTCCCGACCCGCATTCGCTACACTTCCATGTCGCTGCCCTATCACATCGGCAACGGCTGGTTCGGTGGCTTCCTGCCGACCGTGTCTTTCGCGCTGGTGGTCTATACCGGGGATATCTTCTACGGCCTTTGGTACCCAGTGCTCATCACCGGGGTGAGTCTGGTGGTCGGGCTGTTCTGCCTGAAAGAAACCCGGGATGTGGATATCGACAAGGTCTGAAATATTCGTAGGCATGAAAAACCGGCATTAAAGCCGGTTTTTTATCACTCGAAAAACTTATGCACGATCTTCATAAGAAAGTCATACAAGAAAATAAGTATTTAAATCATCTACTTACATGGCTGTTTTGAGAAAAACGAAAATCTTGTGCACAAGTTATCCACAGATTGGTCAGGCGGCGCTGTGAGCCTCGGCAGCCGCAGCCGGCGGCAGTGAACCCATCTCCCGCTGGGTGTTCTCGTTCCAGGCCTGGGCCCGTTCGTTCAGGTCGGCAATTGCCCGGGGGCCAGTGCCTTCGGCGAACATCGGGGCACCGATCACGACGGTGATGGTGCCAGGGTTTTTCGCCCAGCCAGTCTTTGGCCAGAACCTGCCGGCGTTGTGGGCAATCGGCAAAACCGGTAGCCCGGCGTTCACCGCCAGGGCCGTACCACCACGGGAAAACTTGCCGACCGTGCCGTAGGGCACACGGGTGCCTTCCGGGAAGATCAGCACCCAGGTGTTGTCCTTGAGCAATTCATCGCCCTTTTTCGCCACGTGCTTGAGCGCTTCCTTCGGGTTGTCCCGGTTGATGGCAATCGGTCGCAGCATGGCCATGGCCCAACCGAAGAACGGTACATAGAGCAATTCACGCTTGAGCACCTGGCTCAGGGGCGAGAAATAGGCCGACAGGAAAAACGTCTCCCAGGTGCTCTGGTGGTTCGACAGAATCACACAGGGCCGCTCGGGAACGTTCTCTGCGCCTTTCACCTCGACGTGGATGTTCAGGAACACCTTGGTCAGCCACAAGGCGCAGCGGCACCAGTACACGTTGATGAAACGATAGCGCGCCTTGAACGGCAGGAACGGCGCGATGAAAAAGCTCAGTGAGCACCACAGCAGGGAACTGGTGCCCAGCAGCAGGTAAAAGAAAAAGGTTCTGATGGCCTGCAGAATCGACATGGCGACATTTACCGTTGCGGGCATTGCCCGCCTGTTAATAAGTTAACCCCTGCACAATCCTTGGTCAGGAAGTCAGAAAGGCGCTAATTGTGGATAAGTTCAGCGGCGATGGCAGCCAGATCATCAAAGATCAGCGTGCCCTCAGGCAGGGTTTTCCCCACAGTCTTCTCGCCCTTGCCGGTCTTTACCAGAACAGGTTGGCAATCGACGGCGCTGGCGGCTTCCAGGTCACTCAGGCTGTCGCCGACAAACCATAGCCCAGACAGCTCGACAGCGTAATGCGCAGCAATGGTCCTGAGCATGCCGGGCTTGGGTTTGCGGCAATCGCAGCCTTCGTCCGGTCCATGGGGGCAATACACCACCAGGCCGAGTTCGCCACCCTGTTGCGCCACCAGCGCGCGCAGGCGCTCGTGCATGGCGTCCAGGGTGGCCAGATCGTAGTAGCCGCGGGCGATGCCGGACTGGTTGGTAGCCACGGCTACCGTCCAGCCCGCCCTGCTCAACTGCGCGATGGCTTCGATCGATCCGGGGAGCGGAATCCACTCCTCCACCGACTTGATGTAGGCGTCGGAGTCATGATTGATCACACCGTCGCGATCGAGTATCAGCAGCTTCAAGTCGCGTCCTCAGCCCAGCAGCGAAATGTCGGCGACGCCCAGGAACAGGCCACGCAGGCGTGCCAGCAGCGCGTAGCGGTTGGCCCGCACGTTGGCATCTTCGGCGTTGACCATCACCGCTTCGAAGAACGCATCGACCGGCTCGCGCAGGGCGGCCAGGCGTGCCAGCGTTTCGTTGTACTGACGGGCGGCGGCCATCGGCTGGACAGCCTGGTCCGCCTGCTGGATCGCCGAGTACAGCGAGAACTCGTTGGCGTTGTCGAAGTACTTCGCTTCGACCGTGGCCGCGATACCGCCCTCGGCCTTGCTCAACAGGTTCGAGACGCGCTTGTTCACCGCCGCCAGGGCAGCCGCTTCCGGTAGCTGGCGGAACTTCTGCACCGCCTGCACACGCTGGTCGAAGTCCAGGGCGGAACCCGGCTTCAGGGCACGCACCGACAGGTAGGTTGCGACGTCGACGCCTTCGTCTTCATAGCGGGCACGCAGACGATCGAAGATGAACTCCAGCACCTGTTCGGCGAGGCCGGCGGCCTTGACCTTGGCACCGAACGCGTTGACCGCGAAGGCCACGGTCTCGATCAGGTCGAGGTCGAGCTGCTTGTCGATCAGGATGCGCAGCACGCCCAGGGCGGCACGGCGCAGGGCATAGGGGTCCTTGCTGCCGGTCGGCAGCATGCCGATACCGAAGATACCGACCAGGGTGTCGAGCTTGTCGGCGATTGCCACGGCGGCACCGGTCAGGGTGCTTGGCAGTTCGGCGGCGCCGGCACCACGCGGCATGTACTGCTCGTTCAGGGCCAGGGCGACGTCTTCCGGCTCACCATCGTTGAGCGCGTAGTAGTAACCGGCGATGCCTTGCATCTCCGGGAACTCGCCGACCATCTCGGTCGCCAGGTCGCACTTGGACAAGAGGCCTGCCCGGGCCGCACGCTGGGCGTCGGCGCCGATACGCGGGGCGATGAACGCAGCCAGTTTCGACACGCGCTCGGCCTTGTCGTAGACGCTGCCCAGCTTCTCCTGGAACACCACGTTCTGCAGGCGCAGGTTGAAGTCGGCGAGTTTCTGCTTCTTGTCCTGCTTGAAGAAGAACTCGGCGTCGGTCAGGCGCGGGCGCACGACCTTCTCGTTACCGGCAATGATCTGCTTCGGATCCTTGCTCTCGATGTTGGCCACGGTGATGAAGCGCGGCAGCAGCTTGCCATCGACGTCCAGCAGGCAGAAATACTTCTGGTTGTCCTGCATGGTGGTGATCAGCGCTTCCTGAGGCACGTCGAGGAAACGTTCCTCGAACGAGCACACCAGCGGCACGGGCCATTCGACCAGGGCGGTCACTTCGTCGAGCAGGGCCGGCGGCATGATCGCGGTGCCTTCCTGCAGGGTCGCCAGTTCGGTGGTGCGCTTGCTGATCAGCTCGCGACGCTCGTTGGAATCGGCCAGCACATAGGCGGCACGCAAGTCCTCGAGGTAGCTGGCTGGCGAACCGATGCGGACGTTTTCCGGATGGTGGAAACGGTGACCACGGGATTCGCGACCGGCTTTCTGGGCGAGGATGGTGCAATCGATGACCTGGTCACCGAGCAGCATCACCAGCCACTGGGTCGGACGCACGAACTCTTCCTTGCGCGCGGCCCAGCGCATGCGCTTGGGAATCGGCAGGTCGTTCAGCGAATCTTCGACGATGGTCGGCAGCAGGCTGGCGGTCGGCTTGCCCGGGATGTTCTGGCTATAGCGCAGCTTCGGCCCGCTCTGGTCGATCTCGCTCAGCTCGACGCCGCACTTCTTGGCGAAGCCCAGCGCGGCCTGGGTCGGATTACCCTCGGCATCGAAGGCGGCCTGGCGTGGCGGGCCATCGAGGTTGATACTGCGGTCCGGTTGCTGGGTCTGCAGTTGCTTGAGCACGACGGCCAGGCGGCGCGGCGCGGCATAGACCTGCTTGGCTTCAAAGCTCAGGCCGGCGGTTTGCAGGCCTTTCTCGATACCGGCGAGGAACGCTTCGGCGAGGGTATTGAGGGCCTTGGGTGGCAGTTCTTCAGTGCCCAGTTCTACCAGAAAATCTTGCGCACTCATTGTGCCGCCTCCAACTTAGCCAACACTTCATCACGCAGGTCCGGGGTTGCCATCGGGAAGCCCAGCTTGGCACGGGCCATCAGGTAGGCTTGGGCGACGGAACGCGCCAGGGTGCGCACACGCAGGATGTACTGTTGGCGCGCGGTCACCGAGATGGCCCGGCGAGCGTCCAGCAGGTTGAAGGTGTGCGAGGCCTTGAGGACCATTTCATAGCTCGGCAACGGCAGCGGCTGATCCAGTTCGATCAGGCGCTTGGCTTCGCTTTCATAGAAATCGAACAGTTCGAACAGCTTCTCGACGTTGGCATGTTCGAAGTTGTAGGTCGATTGCTCCACTTCGTTCTGGTGGAACACATCGCCATAGGTCACCTTGCCGAACGGACCGTCGGCCCAGACCAGGTCGTAGACCGAATCCACGCCCTGCAGGTACATCGCCAGGCGCTCGAGGCCGTAGGTGATTTCGCCAGTGACCGGGTAGCACTCGATGCCACCGGCCTGCTGGAAGTAGGTGAACTGGGTGACTTCCATGCCGTTGAGCCAGACTTCCCAGCCCAGGCCCCAGGCACCGAGGGTCGGCGATTCCCAGTTGTCTTCGACGAAACGGATGTCGTGTACCAGCGGGTCGAGGCCGACGGCCTTGAGCGAGCCCAGGTACAGCTCCTGGAAGTTTTCCGGGTTGGGCTTGAGCACGACCTGAAACTGATAATAGTGCTGCAGGCGGTTCGGGTTTTCGCCGTAGCGGCCGTCAGTCGGACGACGGCTCGGTTGCACGTAGGCGGCGTTCCAGGTTTCCGGGCCGATGGCGCGCAGGAACGTGGCGGTATGAAAAGTCCCGGCGCCTACTTCCATATCGTAGGGCTGAAGTACCACACAACCTTGCTCGGCCCAGTACTGCTGGAGGGCGAGAATCAAGTCTTGGAAGGTACGCACGGCTGGCGTAGGCTGGCTCACGAAATTCACCTGTTACTTGGGCTGCGATTCAAAAGGCGGGAGTATACCCGATTCGGTCGCCCCTCCACCTCCCTGGAGCCTTATGCCACGCTGCGTTTGGTGCAACGACGATCCCCTGTACAAGGACTATCACGATCAGGAGTGGGGCGTACCGCTGCGCGATGGGCAGCGATTGTTCGAGTTGCTTTTGCTCGAAGGGTTCCAGGCCGGGCTTTCGTGGATCACGATCCTGAAAAAGCGTGAGCACTATCGCCAGGTGCTGTTCGGTTTCGATGTGCAGAAAATCGCCGACATGAGCGACGAGTATCTGGAAAACCTGCTGCTCGATCCCGGTATCGTGCGCAACCGCCTGAAGCTCGAAGCGGCCCGGCGCAACGCCCGCGTCTGGTTGAAGCTGGAGGATCCGGTGAGCCTGCTCTGGTCCTTCGTCGGTGGTGCGCCGCAGGTCCATCACTTCAAGGACCGCAGCGAGGTCCCGGCGGTCACCGCCGAGGCCGAGGCCATGAGCAAGGCGCTGAAGAAGCTCGGCTTCGGCTTCGTCGGTCCGACCATCTGCTACGCCTTCATGCAGGCCTCGGGCATGGTCATGGACCACACCACCGATTGTGATAGCTATGCCGCGCTGGCCGCACCGCGGCTACAATAGCCGGCTGACGATTAGCCAAGCACACCGGGAGTGACCTGTGGAAAAGTTTAAAGGCGCCATGCTGGTGGGGGCGTTGCGTTTGTTTGCGATGCTGCCCTGGCGTGCCGTGCAGCGTGTCGGCTCGGCCATCGGCTGGGTGATGTGGAAGCTGCCCAACCGTTCCCGCGAGGTCGTGCGGATCAACCTGGCCAAGTGCTTTCCCGAACTCGATCCGGTGGCGCGTGAGCAGTTGGTTGGAGAGAGTCTCAAGGATATCGGCAAGTCCCTGACCGAAAGCGCCTGTGCCTGGATCTGGCCGGCTCAGCGCTCCATTGACCTGGTGCGCGAAGTCGAAGGCCTCGACGTGCTCAAAGAGGCCCTGGCCTCGGGCAAGGGTGTGGTTGGTATCACCAGCCACCTGGGCAACTGGGAAGTGCTCAATCACTTCTACTGCAGCCAGTGCAAACCGATCATTTTCTACCGTCCGCCCAAGCTCAAGGCGGTCGACGAATTGCTGCGCAAGCAACGGGTGCAATTGGGCAACCGGGTAGCGGCTTCGACCAAGGAAGGCATCCTCAGCGTCATCAAGGAAGTGCGCAAGGGTGGTTCGGTGGGCATCCCCGCCGACCCGGAACCGGCCGAATCCGCCGGGATCTTCGTGCCGTTCCTCGGTACCACGGCCCTGACCAGCAAGTTCGTGCCGAACATGCTCGCGGGCGGCAAGGCGGTCGGGGTGTTCCTGCACGCGCTGCGCCTGCCAGACGGGTCGGGGTTCAAGGTGATCCTCGAAGCGGCGCCGCAAGAGATGTACAGCACCGACACCGAAGTGTCGGTGGCTGCCATGAGTCGGGTGGTCGAGCGTTATGTGCGGGCTTATCCGAGCCAGTACATGTGGAGCATGAAGCGCTTCAAGAAGCGGCCGGCGGGTGAACAGCGCTGGTACTGAATCCATTTATTGGCGATCTGTGGATAAGATCCTCGAAGATTTATCCACAGCGATTTTCCCAGGGCGCAAAGATGTCCGAAAACAAGAATTATCTGCGCATCAAGATCCAGCACCCGAGCATTGGTGAATGCCTGGGACGCACGCGCAATCTCTCCAGCCAGGGCGTGTATGTGCAACACCCCGGGCTGTCGCAGTTGGCGACCGGGGCGGTGGTCTACGGCCAGGTGCAGGACCTGCCGGTCGCCGCGCCGCGTATCCGCATGGAAGTGGTGCGGGTCGACGCCGAAGGCATCGGCCTGAGGTTCATTGATCTTTGAGTGCGGTCTTTTCCAGCTTCTTCAGAAACACCGTCATTTCCTTTTCCGCCTGCTTGTCGCCATGGGCGCGGGCGGCCTCCAGGCCCTGTTCCCACGCCTGCTTCGCTGCGGCGAGGTCACCGGCGCCCTGATGGGCCTTGCCCAGCAGTTTCCAGGCGGCCGAGTACTTGGGATCGAGGGTCACGCAGCGTTGCAGATGCTCGGCGGCACGGGCCTGGTCGCCGAGGTCCAGGTAACCCTTGCCCAGGCCGAAGCGCAGCAGCGGGTTATCCACACCCTTGGCGAGCATTTTTTCCAGTGATTCGAGCATTGCGATCCTCCTGTTAACGATAATCAAGGGCGAAAGCAGTGTGGTCAGAAAAAGCTCAGGCCCACATGGAACAGCTTCTCCACATCGCGGATATGCTTTTTATCCACAAGGAACAGAATCACATGGTCGCCGGCCTGGATCACCGTGTCGTCATGGGCGATCAGCACTTCCTCGTCGCGGATGATCGCACCGATGGTGGTCCCTGGCGGCAGGGCGATGTTTTCGATGGCCCGACCGATGACCTTGCTCGAGTTCATGTCGCCGTGGGCGATCGCCTCGATGGCTTCCGCCGCACCCCGGCGCAGCGAGTGCACGCTGACGATATCGCCGCGGCGCACGTGAGCCAGCAGGGTGCCGATGGTCGCCAGTTGCGGGCTGATGGCGATATCGATGTCGCCGCCCTGGATCAGGTCGACGTAGGCCGGGTTGTTAATGATGGTCATGACCTTCTTCGCGCCCATGCGCTTGGCCAGCAGCGAGGACATGATGTTGGCCTCGTCGTCGTTGGTCAGCGCGAGGAACAGGTCGGCATCGTTGATGTTCTCTTCCATCAGCAGATCGCGGTCCGAGGCACTGCCCTGCAGCACCACGGTGCTGTCGAGGGTGTCGGACAGCTGCCGGCAACGGGCCGCGTTCATCTCGATGATCTTCACCTGGTAGCGGCTTTCGATCGCTTCGGCCAGACGTTCGCCGATCTGCCCGCCGCCGGCAATGACGATGCGCTTGTTGCTCTCGTCGAGCCGGCGCATTTCACTCATCACCGCACGAATATGCGCCTTGGCGGCGATGAAAAATACCTCGTCGTCGGCCTCGATCACCGTATCGCCACGGGGCATGATCGGCCGGTCGCGGCGGAAGATCGCCGCCACGCGGGTGTCGCCATTGGGCATGTGTTCGCGCAGCTGACGCAGTTGCTGGCCCACCAGCGGCCCGCCGTAGTAGGCCTTGATCGCTACCAGCTGCGCCTTGCCCTCGGCGAAGTCGATCACCTGCAAGGCGCCGGGGGTTTCGATCAGACGCTTGATGTAGTTGGTGACCACCTGTTCGGGGCTGATCAGCACGTCCACCGGGATCGCGTCGTTGTCGAACAACTCGTTGCGGGTCAGGTAGGCCGACTCGCGCACCCGGGCGATCTTGGTCGGGGTGTGGAACAGGGTATGGGCGACCTGGCAGGCGACCATGTTGGTCTCATCGCTGTTGGTCACCGCCACCAGCATGTCGGCATCGTCCGCGCCGGCTTGGCGCAGGATGGTCGGGAACGAGGCGCGGCCCTGTACGGTGCGGATGTCCAGGCGGTCGCCGAGATTACGCAGGCGTTCACCATCGGTGTCGACGACGGTGATGTCGTTGGCTTCGCTGGCCAGGTGTTCGGCCAGCGTTCCGCCGACCTGGCCTGCGCCGAGAATGATGATTTTCATCGGGTAGCTTTCATCCCTGTCGCTCCGTTTCGAGCCGATCAGCCGCGAGCGGCGGCGATCTTGATCAGTTTGGCGTAGTAGAAACCATCGTGGCCGCCTTCCTGCGCCAGCAGTTGCCGGCCATGGGGCTGCTTGACGCCGAAGCTGCCGGCAATATCCAGCTCGCGGGCCCCGGAGGTGCGGGCCAGGAAGGCCTCGATCACTTCGGTGTTTTCCGTCGGCAGGGTCGAGCAGGTGGCGTAGAGCAGGATGCCGCCGACTTCCAGGGTGGTCCACATCGCATCCAGCAGTTCACCTTGCAGGCTGGCCAGGGCAGCGATGTCGTCGGGTTGGCGGGTCAGCTTGATGTCTGGATGGCGACGGATGACGCCGGTGGCCGAGCAAGGTGCGTCGAGCAGGATCCGCTGGAACGGCTTGCCGTCCCACCAAGTGGCGGTGTCGCGACCATCGGCGGCGATCAGTTCGGCTTCAAGCCCGAGACGTTCGAGGTTCTCGCGCACGCGCAGCAGGCGCTTGGCTTCCAGGTCGACGGCGACCACACCGGCCAGTTGCGGCTGGGCTTCGAGGATATGGCAGGTCTTGCCGCCCGGCGCACAGCAGGCATCGAGCACCCGTTGGCCGGGTGCCAGGTCCAGCAGGTCGGCAGCCAGTTGCGCGGCTTCGTCCTGGACGCTGATCCAGCCTTCGGCAAAGCCTGGCAGGTCACGCACGTCGCAGGCTGCGTCGAGCACGATACCGTCGCGGCTGTAGTCGCACGGCCGGGCCGCGACCTCGGCATCGGCCAGCAGCTTGAGGTAGGCGTCGCGGCTGTGATGGCGGCGGTTGACCCGCAGGATCATCGGCGGGTGGGCATTGTTTGCCGCGCAGATGGCTTCCCACTGCTCGGGCCAAAAGGCTTTCAGCGACTTCTGCAGCCAACGTGGGTGGGCGGTACGTACCACCGGATCACGCTCCAGCTCGGCCAGCAGCTCGCTGCTTTCGCGTTGGGCGCGGCGCAGCACGGCATTGAGCAGGCCCTTGGCCCAGGGTTTCTTCAGCTTGTCGGCGCAACCGACGGTCTCGCCGATGGCGGCGTGGGCCGGGATGCGGGTGTAGAGCAACTGGTAGAGGCCCACCAGCAGTAGCGCCTCGACATCGGCGTCGGCGGCCTTGAAGGGTTTCTGCAGCAGCTTGGCCGCCAGCGCCGCCAGCCGTGGCTGCCAGCGGGCGGCGCCGAACGCCAGGTCCTGGGTCAGGCCGCGATCGCGGGCCTCGACCTTGTCCAGTTGCGTCGGCAGCGAGCTGTTGAGCGAGGCCTTGCCGCTGAGTACGGCGGCCAGTGCCTTGGCGGCGGCCAGACGTGGATTCATTGGCCGAGCACCGTACCGAGGGCGAATTTCTCCCGGCGGCTGTTGAACAGGTCGCTGAAGTTCAGCGCCTTGCCACCGGGCAGTTGCAGGCGGGTCAGGCACAGGGCGCCGTGGCCGGTGGCGACGATCAGGCCGTCCTTGCTCGCGGCGAGGATTTCACCGGGCTGGCCCTGGCCTTCGGCGGTGCTGGCAGCCAGCACTTTCAGGGCTTCACCGTTGAGGCTGCTGTGGCAGATCGGCCACGGATTGAATGCACGGATCAGCCGCTCCAGCTCGCTGGCCGGGCGCTGCCAGTCAAGGCGCGCCTCGTCCTTGTTCAGCTTGTGGGCGTATGTGGCCAGGCTGTCGTCCTGCACCTCGCCGACCAGCGTGCCATCGGCCAGGCCGGCGATGGCCTGGAGCACGGCGGGCGGGCCGAGTTCGGCCAGGCGGTCATGCAGGCTGCCGCCGGTGTCTTCGGCGCTGATCGGGGTGACGGTCTTGAGCAGCATCGGCCCGGTGTCCAGGCCGGCTTCCATGCGCATCACGGTGACGCCGCTTTCTGCGTCGCCGGCTTCCACCGCCCGCTGGATCGGCGCCGCACCGCGCCAGCGCGGCAACAGCGAGGCGTGGCTGTTGATGCAGCCCAGGCGCGGGATATCCAGCACTACCTGCGGCAGGATCAGGCCGTAGGCGACCACCACCATCAGGTCCGGCTTGAGCGCCGCCAGTTCGGCCTGGGCCTCTGGGTTGCGCAGGGTCGGCGGTTGCAGAACGGCGATGCCGTGCTCCAGCGCGAGTTGCTTGACCGGACTGGGCATCAGCTTCTGCCCACGCCCTGCCGGACGGTCCGGCTGGGTGTAGACCGCGACGATCTCATGGGCGCTGCCGAGCAGGGCCTTCAGATGTTCGGCGGCGAATTCGGGAGTGCCGGCAAAGACGATGCGCAGTGGCTCAGTCATGGATAGGGCTCGCTTGAGAGAGGACAGGACATTGTCGTAATGCCGTTTTCTGTAGGGGCTTGCGGTGCGGCGATCCGACTTGCCCGCGAATGAGCCCTTAGAGAGCGCTAAAAGCTTCGCGGGCGAGCCCTGCTCCTACAGGATGTGGTGGGATCAGGCGTTCTGGCGGTGCTGCTTTTCCAGCTTCTTCTTGATCCGGTCGCGCTTGAGCGTGGACAGGTAGTCGACGAACAGCTTGCCGTTGAGGTGATCGCATTCATGTTGGATGCACACCGCCAGCAGGCCATCGGCTTCCAGTTCGAACGGCTTGCCGTCGCGGTCCAGCGCCTTGATCCGCACGCGGGTCGGGCGATCGACGTTTTCGTAGAAACCCGGCACCGACAGGCAGCCTTCCTGGTACTGGTCCTTCTCTTCGGTCAGCGCCTCGAACTCGGGGTTGATGAACACCCGTGGTTCGCTGCGATCTTCGCTCAGGTCCATGACCACGATACGCTGGTGCACGTTGACCTGGGTCGCGGCGAGGCCGATGCCTGGGGCTTCGTACATGGTTTCAAACATGTCATCGATCAGTTGCCGCACCTTGTCGTCCACCTCGGCCACGGGTTTGGCGAGGGTGCGCAGGCGCGGGTCTGGAAATTCGAGGATGTTTAAAATGGCCATAGGCGTATTTGCTGCACATGTGAGGTAAAGTCAGAGACGGCTGCCGAAACATCCCGGCGGGATCGGCTACCGTTGTAAAACGTTCTCCCTGGGAGCGAGCCGCGGGGGCTCTGGCGTTTCACGCGAAGACACATGATAAAGGGATTCACTGCATGAGGAAAACACTACTCGCCCTGCTGCTGGCCTTTACCGGTGTCGCGCAGGCGCAAGTGCAACTCAAGGATGGTTATCCACAGCACTACACCGTGGTGCGCGGCGACACGCTGTGGGACATTTCCGGAAAGTTTCTTCGCGAGCCCTGGAAGTGGCCGCAGATCTGGCATGCCAACCCGCAGATCGCCAATCCTGACCTGATCTACCCTGGCGATACCCTGACCCTGCAGTTCGTCGACGGCCAGCCGCGGCTGGTGGTCGAGCGCGGTGCCTCGCGAGGCACCATCAAGCTGTCACCGCAGGTGCGCCGCTCGCCGGTGGCCGATGCGATTCCCAGTATCCCGCTGGAAAAGATCAATGCGTTCCTGCTGAGCAACCGCATCGTCGACAGCGTCGAGGCGTTCAAGCGTGCGCCGTATATCCTGGCCGGCAGCAACGAGCGGGTGCTCAGTGGCATGGGCGACCGCATCTATGCGCGCGGCGCGTTCGACCCGGCGCACAACGTGTATGGCCTGTTCCGCCAGGGCAAGGTCTACACCGACCCGCAGACCAAGGAGTTCCTCGGCATCAACGCCGACGACATCGGCACCGGTGAACTGGTGGCCACCGAAGGCGATGTCGGCACCCTGACGCTACGGCGGACCACCGAGGAAGTTCGCCTCGGTGACCGGCTGTTCGTCAGCGAGGAACGGCCGATCACCTCGACCTTCATGCCGAGCGCGCCCCAGGCCCCGGTCAACGGCGTGATCATAGATGTGCCACGAGGTGTTACACAGATCGGCGTCATGGACGTGGTGACGATCGACAAGGGACGCCGCGACGGATTGGCCGAAGGCAATGTTCTCGCGGTGTTCAAGACCGGTGAGACGGTTCGCGACCGGGTCACCGGGCAACAGGTGAAGATTCCCGACGAGCGTTCTGGCCTGTTGATGGTGTTCCGCACCTACGAAAAGCTCAGCTATGGTTTGGTACTCAATGCCACGCGGTCGCTGGCGGTGCAGGACAAGGTACGCAATCCGTAACGGCTTTCGCAGCGGCTGCGGCCGCTTGCTGAACAGGTTACTCACAGAGTTATCCACAGCTTGTCCGCTTTGATCACGACTGCCACGGATCAAGGATGAGCTGATGTCGCTGTCTGTTTGTACCTCCCTGTCGCCGGCGGAGCTGGAAGCCCGTCTGCGTCTGCATCGCCTGCCGGAGATCGGCCCCAGGCGTTTCCACCAACTGCTCGAAGCCTTTGGTTCGGCCTCCTCCGCCCTGAGTGCCCCGGCTGCCGCCTGGCGCTCGCTGGGGCTGCCCGCAAGCAGCGTCGAGGAGCGCCGCAGCCCTGCCGTACGCGATGGCGCCAGTGCTGGATTGGCCTGGCTAGAGCGTTCGGACCAGCATTTGCTGATGTGGGACCAGGTTGGCTACCCGGCGCTGCTGGCCGAACTGAACGATGCCCCGCCGTTGCTGTTCGTCGCTGGCGATCCGACGATTCTCGACAAACCGCAACTGGCGCTGGTCGGTAGCCGGCGCGCTTCACGACCGGGCATGGACACCGCTGCGGCTTTTTCCCGTAGCCTGGCCGCCGCCGGTTTTGTCATCACCAGCGGCTTGGCCCTGGGCATCGATGGCGCGGCCCATCAGGCCGCTCTGGACGTGGGCGGGTTGACGGTGGGCGTGCTCGGCACCGGCCTCGAGAATTTTTATCCACAGCGCCATCGTGCCCTGGCCCGGGCCATGATTGCCCAGGGCAGCGCCGTGGTTTCCGAGTTTCCCCTGGACTGCGCGCCGCATCCGGGCAACTTTCCCCGGCGCAACCGGATCATCAGCGGCCTGTCCCTGGGTGTACTGGTGGTCGAGGCCAGCGTGGCCAGCGGCTCGCTGATCACCGCGCGGCTGGCGGCGGAACAGGGGCGCGAGGTGTATGCCATACCCGGCTCGATCCATCATCCCGGGGCCCGCGGCTGTCACCAGTTGATCCGCGATGGCGCGGTGCTGGTGGAGACGGTCGACGATATCCTGCAGAACCTGCGGGGCTGGCAGCGCATGCCGGCCAGCGTGCAGCCCGAAAGCCCCACTCACCCGCTGTTGGCCTTGTTGCAGGTGGCCCCGCATAGCAGCGAGGCGCTGGCCCGCGCCTGCGGCTGGAGCCTGGCGCGGGTGCTGGCGAGCCTGACCGAGCTGGAACTGGAAGGCCGGGTTGCCAACGACGGCGGTCGCTGGTTGGCTCGCTTGGGGTAAACTGCCGGCAGCGTAAAAAACCGGAGAGCAAGCAATGGTCAAGAGTTGGCGTGTGCAAGAAGCCGCACGAGAAATTCGCGCAGGAGCGGTGATTGCCTATCCAACCGAAGCGGTCTGGGGGCTGGGGTGCGATCCCTGGAACGAAGAGGCGGTGGATCGGTTGCTGGCCCTCAAGAATCGTTCGGTGGACAAGGGCCTGATCCTGGTGGCCGACAATATTCGCCAGTTCGATTTCCTCTTCGAGGACTTCCCCGAGGATTGGATCGATCGCATGGCCAGCACCTGGCCGGGGCCCAATACCTGGTTGGTGCCGCATCAGGACCTGCTGCCCGAGTGGATCACCGGCCGACACGACACCGTGGCCTTGCGGGTCAGCGATCATCCGCTGGTGCGGGACCTGTGTTCGCTGGTTGGGCCATTGATCTCCACCTCGGCCAACCCGCAGGGTCGGCCGTCGGCCAGGACCCGGTTGCGGGTGGAGCAGTATTTCCGTGGGCAGCTGGACCTGGTGCTGGGTGGTCATCTGGGTGGGCGCAAGAACCCGAGCCTGATTCGCGATCTGGCAACGGGCAAGGTGGTGCGCCCGTCGTAGTGCTCACTGGCCGCTGCCACAGGGCAGCGGCCACCCCCACTACCTCAGGGCAACAACACCGTCGACCCGGTCGTCCGCCGCCCTGCCAGCTCGATCTGTGCCTTGGCCGCCTCGGCCAGCGCATAACGCGCGCCGATCTCGATCTTCAACTGGCCACCGATCACCAATCCGAACAATTCGTCAGCCATGGCCTGCAACTGCTGTGGATTGCTGGCATAGGTGCCCAGCGTCGGCCGGGTCACATACAGCGAACCCTTGGCCGAAAGAATCCCCAGGTTGACCCCTTCCACCGCCCCCGAGGCATTGCCGAAGCTCACCAGCAGACCGCGCGGCGCCAGGCAGTCGAGGGACGTCAGCCAGGTGTCCTTGCCGACACCGTCGTAGACCACCGGGACTTTCTTGCCATCGGTCAGCTCCAGCACCCGCTTCGCCACGTCCTCATGGCTGTAGTCGATGGTTTCCCAGGCGCCCAGTGACTTGGCATAGGCGGCTTTTTGCGCCGAACTCACGGTGCCGATCAGTTTCGCACCGATGGCCTTGGCCCACTGGCAGGCCAGCGAACCGATGCCACCCGCTGCGGCGTGGAACAGCACCGTCTCACCGGCCTTCAGTTCGTGGGTCTGGCGCAGCAGGTATTGCACGGTCAGGCCCTTGAGCATCACTGCAGCGCCCTGTTCGAAGCTGATCTGCTCCGGCAGCTTCACCAGATGGGCTTCGGGCAGCAGGTGAAACTCGCTGTAGGCGCCCAGCGGCCCGGTGCCATAGGCGACCCGGTCACCGACCTTGAAACGTGTGACCTCGCTGCCCACCGCGTCGACGATCCCGGCGCCCTCGCCGCCCAGTCCGGACGGCAGGCTCGGCGGTGCATACAGGCCGCTGCGCCAGTAGGTGTCGATGAAGTTCAGGCCGATAGCCTTGTTCTGTACCCTTACCTGCTGTGGTCCCGGCTCGGCGGGGGTGTAGTCCACGTACTCGAGGACTTCGGGGCCGCCATGGGCACGGAACTGGATTCGCTTGGCCATCGATACGCTCCTTGAACAGATTTCTTGGAAAGCCTGTAGACCCCCTATCGGACTCCTTCGTTTGACCTTCGTCAACTGCGACGGTCATGGGTGCGGTGTTATGCTACGGGCCCTTTGCCGCCGGCCGTCAGACGTGCCGCGTAGCTTTGCCCGATTCAAGGTGATGCCATGACTACCCGCACCGAAGCCGTTAAAGCCTACCTGCTCGACCTGCAAGACCGTATCTGCGCTGCGCTGGAAACCGAAGACGGTGGTGCGCGCTTCGTCGAAGACGCCTGGACCCGTCCGGCCGGCGGTGGCGGCCGGACCCGGGTGATCGCCGATGGCCAGATCATCGAGAAAGGCGGCGTGAACTTCTCCCACGTCTTTGGTGCCGGCCTGCCGCCTTCGGCCAGTGCCCATCGGCCGGAACTGGCCGGGCGCGGTTTCGAGGCGCTGGGGGTGTCGCTGGTGATTCACCCGCACAACCCCCACGTCCCGACTTCCCACGCCAACGTGCGTTTCTTCATCGCCGAGAAGGAAGGCGAAGAGCCGGTCTGGTGGTTCGGTGGTGGCTTCGACCTGACGCCCTACTACGGCAACGAGGAAGACTGCGTGCACTGGCACCGCGTCGCCGAGCAGGCCTGCGCGCCGTTCGGGGCGGACGTCTACCCGCGCTACAAGGCCTGGTGCGACAGCTACTTCCACATCAAGCATCGCAACGAACCACGGGGCATTGGCGGCCTGTTCTTCGACGACTTGAACGAGTGGGACTTCGACACCTGCTTCGCCTTCATGCGGGCGATTGGCGATGCCTACATCGAGGCCTATCTGCCGATCATCCAGCGGCGCAAGGCGCAGGCCTGGACCGAACAGCAGCGCGAATTCCAGGAATTCCGTCGCGGCCGCTACGTGGAGTTCAACCTGGTGTATGACCGTGGCACCCTGTTCGGCCTGCAATCGGGCGGGCGTACCGAGTCGATCCTGATGTCGCTGCCGCCGCAAGTGCGCTGGGGCTACGACTGGAAGGCCGAGCCGGGCAGCGAAGAGGCACGGTTGACCGAGTATTTCCTGCAGGATCGGGATTGGCTGGCGGTGTAGGCAAGGCTCATATCGCTGGAATCTGCGCCCTATTGATCTGACGGCTGGCTCCCCAGCCCACACAGGACCTTGTTTGATGGATCGTTACGTTGTCTTCGGCAATCCCATCGGCCACAGCAAGTCGCCGCTGATTCACCGCCTGTTCGCCGAGCAGACCGGTCAGCAGTTGGACTACAGCACGCTGCTGGCGCCGCTGGATGCTTTTTCCGGTTGTGCCCGGGCGTTTTTTCAGGAAGGCCGTGGTGCCAACGTCACAGTGCCGTTCAAGGAAGAAGCGTTCCGCCTGGCCGACAGCCTGACCGATCGGGCGCGGCGGGCCGGGGCGGTGAATACCTTGAGCAAGCTGGCCGATGGCAGCCTGCTGGGCGACAACACCGATGGTGCCGGGTTGGTGCGCGATCTGGCGGTCAACGCCGGCTTCAGCCTGCGGGGCAAGCGCATCCTGCTGCTGGGTGCCGGCGGTGCGGTACGCGGTGCCCTGGAGCCGCTGCTGGCGCAACGACCGGCCTCGGTAGTGATCGCCAACCGCACCGTTGAGAAAGCCGAGTTGCTGGCTGAGCTGTTTGCCGATCTGGGCCCGGTGGCCGCCAGCGGGTTCGACTGGCTGCGCGAGCCGGTGGACCTGATCATCAATGCCACGTCGGCCAGCCTGTCCGGTGATGTGCCGCCGATTGCGCCGAGCCTGGTCGAGCCGGGCAAGACGGTCTGCTACGACATGATGTACAGCAAGGAACCGACTGCGTTCTGTCGTTGGGCCAGCGAACACTCGGCGGCCGTGGCGCTGGATGGCCTGGGCATGCTGGCCGAGCAGGCGGCGGAGGCCTTCGAGCTGTGGCGTGGCGTACGCCCAGATACGGCGCCGGTGCTGGCGGAGTTGCGGCGGCTGCTGGCGCTCTGAATTCCATGCCGCTAGCCAATCATTTGGTATCACCGCGCCCCCTGTAGGAGCGACGGTGGCTCAATCCTCGAAGCGGATCGGGCACTTATCCACACCCTCGAGTTTCACCAACTCCTCGACCACCTGCGCCCGTGCCTTGCGCAACGTCAGGCTGCGTCCCTCGCGGGCCAGCCGGCGCGCCTCCTGGTGCAGCATCTCCACCCCGGAATAGTCGATGAAGTTGATCTGCTGCGCCTCGATCACCACCCGTGGTCCCTGTAGCCGTTGCAGGCGCACCTGCAGGTAATGGCTGGCGCCGAAGAAAATCGAGCCGCCGACCCGCAGCACCTCTTCCTCGCCATCGCGCCAGTGCTGTACCCGTGGCTGCGAGGTGCGCTTGAGGTAGAAAAACAGCGAGGCCAATACCCCGGCATAGATCGCCGTCTGCAACTCCAGCAGCAGGGTTGCCACGCAGGTCAGGGTCATCACCACGAACTCGGCGTGGCTGACCCGCCACAGCGCCCGGATGCCACGATGATCCACCAATCCCCAACTGATCAGCAGGATGCTGCCGGCCATGGCCGGAATCGGGATATGGGCGATCAGCGCCGAGCCGCAGACCGCGAACAGCGCCACCCAGAGGGCCGAGAACACCCCGGCCAGCGGCGAGTGCGCGCCGGCTTCGTAGCTGAGAGCGGCACGGGTGAACGAACCGGCGGACAGGTAGCCGGAGAACAGGCTGCCGACGATATTCGACAGGCCCTGGGCACGGACTTCCTGGTTGGCATCGAGCAGTTGTTGCGAGCGGGTGGATAACGAGCGGGCAATCGACAGGCTGGTCACCAAACCGAGCATGCCCACGGCGACGGCGCTGGGCAGCAACCGCAGCACGGTTTCCAGGTCCAGCGGCAGCGGGCTGAACGGCGGCAGTTGTCCGACGAAGCCCTTGACCCGTTGCACATGGCCGAACAGCCCCGGCCACAACCAGACCAGCAGGCTGGCGAGCACCAGGGTGAACAGCAAAGTCGGCCAGCGCGGCAGCAGCGATTTGAGCAGCAGGCCGACCACCAGCGTCCCGAACCCGAGGGCCAGCGAAGGCCGGTCGAGCTCGCCGATATGCTGGATGAGCGCCAGCAGGCTGTTGAGTGCGGTGGCCTGGTTCGCCACATCGAGACCGAGCAGGTTCGGCAGTTGCCCGAGGGCGATGACCACGGCCGCGCCGAGGGTGAAGCCGAGCACCACCGAATGCGAGACGAAGTTCACCAGGGCGCCGAACCGCAACATGCCCAGCAGCCACTGGAAGATGCCGGCAATGAAGGTCAGCAGCAGGATCAGGGTGATGTAGTCCTGGCTGCCGGGAACGGCCAGCGGACTGACGCTGGCGAACAGGACAATGGAGATCGCCGCAGTAGGACCGCAGATCAGGTGCCAGGACGAGCCCCATAAACAGGCGATCAGCACCGGGACGATCGCCGCATAGAGCCCGTACTCCGGCGGTAGGCCGGCGATCAGGGCATAGGCGACCGACTGCGGCAACGCGAGGATGGCACCGCTCAGGCCGACGATCAGGTCACGGCTGACACTGGCGCGGGTCTGCCGGGGCAGCCAGCTGAGAAATGGCAGGAGTGCGTGGCGGTTGGTCCAGCCCATGGGTCTCTCGGTTGGATGAGTCGGTGTCGGGGTGAGGAACAGTGTGTCAGCAGGCCTGGCACATGGAAGCATGGGGTGTATGCCATACGCGAACTACAGGCCATACGTTGTCTTCTTGTGGGAGCCGGCCGGCTCCCACAAGAGCCCCGTAGGTGAGGCGGGACTCCCAGGCTCAGAGCTTGGCCTTCACCGCCGCCAGCCCATCCTGGCCATCTTCGGTCTTCACGCCATCCAGCCACTTGTCCAGCACCGCCGGGTTGGCCTTGATCCAGGCCTTGGCCGCTTCGGTATTGCTGAGCTTCTTGTTCGTCACTTCGGCCATGATGCTGTTTTCCATGTCCAGGGTGAAGCTCAGGTTGGAAAACAGCTTGCCGGCGTTCGGACAGGCCTGTGCATAACCCTTGCGGGTCACGGTGTAGACGCTGCCGCTATCGCCGAAATATTTCTCGCCGCCCTTGAGGTAGTGCATCTTGATCTGCACGTTCATCGGGTGCGGGGTCCAGCCGAGGAACACCACGAACTTCTGCTTCTTGATCGACCGGCCGACCTCGGCCAGCATCGCCTGCTCGCTGGACTCCACCAGTTTCCACTGGCCCAGGTCGAACTCGTTGTTCTTGATGATCTGTGCCAGCGAGGCGTTGGCCGGTGCGCCGGAGCCGATGCCGTAGAGCTTCTTGTCGAACTGGTCGGCGAATTTATGCAGGTCGGCGAAGTCATGCACGCCGGCGTTCCACACATAGTCCGGCACCGCCAGGGTGAACTCGGTCCCTTCGAGGTTCTTCGCCAGTTGCGTGACATCGCCATTGGCGATGAACTTGTCATAGAAGCCCTGCTGCGCCGGCATCCAGTTGCCGAGGAACACGTCCACCTGGCCGTCCTTGAGGCCGCCATAGGTGATCGGTACCGCCAGGGTGTCGACCTTGGCCTTGTAACCCAGGCTGTCGAGCAACAGGCCGGCAATGGCGTTGGTCGCGGCGATATCACTCCAGCCCGGGTCGGCCATTTTCACCGTCGCGCAACTCTGGTCGGCATGGGCGCCCAGGCTGCTCATGGTCAGCAGCCCGGCGCAGAGCATTGTGGATAACTTCTTCATGGCTTCCCCTTGTGTTCGTTATTGGTTTTGGCAGGGTTGTGGATAACGGGCCTTGCGCTCCAGATCGTCGAGGTCGATATGGTTGCGCATGTATTGCTGACTGGCGTCTACCATCGGCTGGTGGTCCCAGCTCTTCAGCGTTCCGAGGGCCAGGGCATCGGCGACGAAGCGCCGGCGCCGCTGGCTGGCGAGCACCTGTTGGTGGATCGCCGGGATATTCCATTTCGCCCGGGCTTCGGCCAGGAAGTCGTTGAACAATTGCTGGTGGTCCGGTGACTGGCTGAGTTCTTCCTCTTCGCGTGGATCGTTGTGGATATCGTAGAGCAGGCACGGATCGTCTTCGCTGTAGACGAACTTGTAGGCGCCACGGCGGATCATCATCAACGGGCTGACGGTGCCCTCGGCCATGTACTCGCCGAACACTTCGTCATGCCCGCCCTCGCCCCTGAGGTGCGGCAGCAGCGAACGGCCGTCCAGCGGCAGGTCGGCCTGCAGGCTGCCGCCGGCCAGTTCCACCAGGGTCGGCAGCAGGTCGGCGGTGGACACGGCGGCGCTGACGCGCCTGGGGGCGAACTGTCCCGGCGCGCTGATCAGCAGCGGCACCCGGGCGGACATCTCGAACCAGTGCATCTTGTACCAGAGCCCGCGCTCGCCGAGCATGTCGCCGTGGTCGCCGGAGAACACGATGATCGTGTCATCGGCCAGGCCAATGTCTTCCAGGGTCTGCAGCAGCTTGCCGACGTTGCTGTCGATGTAGCTGCAGGCGCCGAAGTAGGCACGGCGGGCATCACGGATCTTATCCACAGGCAGCGGCTTGTCCCACAGGTCGTAGACCTTGAGCAGGCGTTGCGAGTGCGGGTCGAGGCTGTCCTGGGGCGGGGTGTGCGGCAGCGGGATGTCCTCGTCGCGGTACAGGTCCCAGAACGCCTTGGGAATGGTGTACGGGTCGTGGGGATGGGTCATCGACACGGTCAGGCAGAACGGTCGTTCGCCGTCTTCGCGCACGTGGTCGTACAGATACTGTTGGGCCTTGAACACCACCTCTTCATCGAAATCCAGCTGGTTGGTCCGCACGCAGGGGCCGGCCTGCAGCACCGAGGACATGTTGTGATACCAGCTGGGGCGCACGTCCGGTTCGTCCCAGTTCACCGCCCAGCCGTAGTCCGCCGGATAGATGTCGCTGGTCAGGCGTTCCTCGTAGCCATGCAGCTGGTCGGGGCCGCAGAAATGCATCTTGCCCGACAGCGCGGTGCGGTAGCCCAGGCGGCGCAGGTAGTGGGCATAGGTCGGTACGTCGGCGGGGAAATCGGCGGCGTTGTCATAGGCGCCGATGTTGCTCGGCAACTGGCCGCTGACCAGGGTGAAGCGTGAAGGCGCACACAGCGGGCTGTTGCAATAGGCCGCGTCGAAGACCACGCCTGCGGCGGCCAGGCGGCTCAGGTTCGGCAGCTTGATCGGCGACGGGCCGTAGAGGGGCAACAGCGGGGCGGCCATCTGGTCGGCCATGATGAAGAGAATGTTCTTGCGCTTCATGGTATCGCGGCGTTCCATAGTCGAATGTTATGCGATAGTGCTGCGATTGAGCATGTGGCCGTTGCCTATTGACGGTAAAGCCCACGCCACACAATGACTAGGATAAGTACAGCTTATGTTTGATGCGCTGGGTGAGTTGTCTCTCGACTTGCTGCGGGTGTTCGAAGCGGCGGCCCGTCATCGCAGTTTCACGGCGGCGGCAGTGGAACTGGGCACCACCCAGCCGGCGATCAGCCAGCAGATCAAGCGCCTGGAGGAACAGTTGGCGACGCGGCTGTTCGATCGCATCTACCGTGGCATCGAGCTGACCGAAGCCGGTTCGCTGCTGTTCGAACAGGTTCAGGTGGGGTTGCAGAGTATTGAAAGCGGCCTGAGCGCGGTGACTGCCCATAGCCGGCATGAGGTGCTGCAGGTGGCCACCGATTTCGCCTTTGCCGCGTACTGGTTGATGCCGCGCCTGCATCGCTTCCACGCGGCCAACCCGCAGGTCGACGTCAGCCTGGTGACTAGCGAGCGCAGTCACAACATGCTGCGCACCGATATCGACGTGGCCGTGCTGTTTGGTCAGGGCCGTTTCAAGCAGGGTGAGAGCCACTGGCTGTTCAGCGAGGAAGTGTTCCCGGTGTGCAGCCCGCAATTGCTGCAGGGGCGCGAGCGGCCGCTGGCGACCGATGTGCTGCTGGAGTATCCCCTGCTGCACCTCAAGGGCGAGAGCAGCAGCCACTGGTTCGACTGGGCCGGGGTATTTCGCGAACTGGGCCTGTCCACCGCGCCGGCACCGGGACAGTTACGCTTCGACAACTACACTCTACTGATCCAGGCGGCGATTGGCGGCCAGGGTTTTGCCATTGGCTGGCGGCACCTTGTGGATAACTTGCTGGAGCAGGGTTTGTTGTGCCGACCGATCAACCAGACGGTGCTGTCGACCTTCGGTTACTACGTGGTGCTGCCGCCGCGCAAACGACGCGGGCTGTTGATCCAGCGCTTCTTCGACTGGTTGATGGCCGAGCAGGCCAGCAGCGCGCAGTCACTGGTGGGACTGGGCTTGCCGTCGATTGCGGTGTAGCGTTGAATCTTTCCCCCTGAGGCCAATGGAAGAGAGCGGTATGCAACGTATCAAGGGCTATCACGCCCACGTCTATTTTGACGCCTCGACCTTCGATCAGGCGCGCGAACTCTGTGAGTTGGCGGCGACGACGTTTGCGTTGCAGATGGGGCGCATGCATCAGCGCCCGGTGGGACCGCATCCGGACTGGAGCTGCCAGCTGGCTTTCGAAGCCCAGTATATCGGCGTCGTGCTGCCGTGGCTGGCGCTCCACCGCAAGGGGCTGGTGGTGTTCCTGCATCCGCTGACCGGCGATGATCTGGCCGATCATCGCGACCATGGGATCTGGATGGGGGCGGTCAGGCCGTTGGACCTGTCGATCTTCCAGGCGCCGGGTGAGGGGCCTGCGGTGAGCCAGTGACCGTGGGGCGATCAGTACAGGACGTCGTTCAGCACTTCATAGACGATCCCGGTACCGATCGCGACCAGCGCGACATCGCCGCCGACCCGGCGCCATTCGTAGCCGTGGTAGGCCGGTAGGCGCGCTACGGCACGCGGATCGAGGCGTTCGCCATAGTAGCCGGGTGGCAACGGTTGGCCGCGAACGATACGGATGCCGGGCGGCGGTGGCGCGCCACGGGTGAAGTGCTCGCGGTCGTCATGGATGATCTGGCGAACCGGGCCGAAATCCTGTGGCGGGCGACGCCAGTTCGGCTCGCCTGGGCCCCGGTCGGGTCCCCTGCCGTGGTCTTGCTGACCATAGCCGCCGCGATCCTGGTCCGGACCGCGTCCATCGAATTGTGGCGCCGCCTGCAACAGTGAACTGACGCCGAGCATGAACACGCCAAGACCGGCAATCAGGCGTTTGGACATTTTCATTGGGGTATTCCTCACACAGCCAATACAGCAAAAAAGGAGGTTTGAAGACGCGGCTTCAAACCTCCTGGGTCTTGCTGTTTAGTCTGTTGGGAAACCTATAGATTCCTTTGTATCAGGAACTTTACCCTTGGTCGGATTCAGTCCCTGGACATCGAACTCCTTACCTGCCGCAGGTGAATATGAGTCTTGCCATCGTCCGCGACGTTCACCGACTCCGGAATGTACCTGCAACCATGCCTGAAGACCTTGTAGCGGTTGCCATCGGCCTCTGCTTCACTGGGCGTCCCCTCGATGATGAACACGACATTGGTATCCTTCCTGGCTGAAGGGGCTGGATCTACCGGCATGAATTTGTCGATGAGAACGGAGCCCTTGTCGTTTATCCGGTTCTTGTACAGATTGATTTCTTTTTTGGATAAACAGGTTTCGTAGCGGTAGGTGCTGGTCGAGTCCGAGGGATGATCGGCAAAGCCGTCATTCAATAGCCGGATGATATCGCTGCGGGAGACATTTTTTAACGTATCTGCCAGCTTCGGTTTCTTGTCTGTTTCCCTGTTCAGATAGTCGACGGTGCCCGGTTCGATAAAAAGAGCGAAAGCGGCTTTGGTCATCTCCTGTTTGATGGCTTTCCGCTCCTGGTATTTTTGTTGCTCGGCGTACTGCTTGTCTAGAGCCTTTTGATGTTTGCTCATGGAAACTTCATTTCTGTCCAATGCCTTGTGCTGTATGTTGACGTTGGATATTTCTTCAAGCAGTTCGAGGGGTGTCCGCTTGTTGACGCCATCGATTCTTTCTCCAATGTAGTCATTAAGCTGGCTTATCTTGGCGGATGCCTGGTTATATCCCCCATCATACTTTGAAGGCGCAACCGTGAGCGCTGTGTTGAAAATCCGGTCACATTTTTCCGCCCAGTATATTTTTACCCCCTTGCGTGGGGTTATATGTATCTGATCGTTTTTTTGACGAACAAAGGGGCGTGTGTTTTCGCTCAGTCTCCAGGGTGATGTATATTTTCGGTAGGCTTTGCAGCGAGGCCTGGCATCGGCTGTCGCACTCTTCAATTCACTGGCAATTGCCCTGTGTTCAAGGATGCGTTTTTCCTGTTCAAGGAAACTTTTTTCACGGTTATGGACATTTTCGAGGCCGGCCACCAGTTTTCTGATCTCGCCCTCGCATTTATTGAGGTCCTGAGGGGCACTCAATATTTTTTGAATATTACGACTTCCGATCTTGAATGGCATATTCAATCCTGTTCACGGGAAGTGAACGTCAGGCGGGAAGAGATTATTATCGCCGATAATGATCTCTTCCCTGTGGTTTTTCGAGTTATTGCATAGCCGACGGCTTAAACCGAGTCGGGCTTGTCCTGTGCCTCCCAGAAAGCTCTAATATCTTTGAACGTATTCTTTGTTGTACCTGTTGTACCTGTTGTACTGGTTTCGGGATTGCTCTCGGTTCTATTCAGAGGTTTGAAATTTGTTTTCCGTGGAGCTGGAATTGGAGTTGGCGTGGAGCTTGTGCCTGTTTCCGACTCGCTACGCTTGACCTGTGACGATGGCAGCACACCCCGATCATTAGGTGTTTGTTGTTCGCTGTTGAAGAGTTTCTCGGACTCTTTTTCTGTCGCCTTTACAAGCACTGGCCGCGCCGGGTTGGTCGGGGTGTTGTTGTCAGGAGCGCTTGTGCTTTCTTTATACTGACGCGTTCGTGGTGGTACTGGGGGGCGGAACGCTCCAGATTTATTATCTTTTTTCTCAGTGGATGTCTGGTCAATTGAATCTATTGATTGTTGCGAAACAATTTGCGCGGTAGGGTTGTCAGTTGTATCGAAATTTGATTGTGAATATTGTTTTCCAGGGTTTTCAGGAATGTTTAAAATGGATTCGAAGAAGTCAATTTCATCATTCAAATTTGGGTTTTTGCCGTTCAAGTGATCTGCAATAAACGAATGGGCAATTGGATATTTTGGATTTTTCTGGGGCCATGCGCTCAGCACATCGTCCATGTCCTCATGTTGGTCGCTTTTTATTTCGTCGGGCGTATTTGAATCTGCGTCATTTGTTGTGGGCTGCTCGGCAGATAATTTTACTTCTTGATATTTTATCATGTCTCCCAGGGATGAAATATATTTATCTTGATCATCCAGTTTTTTATCTATTTTAGAGATTATGCTTTCTTTGCTCGTTTTTTTTCCAAATTCGAGGTCGAGTCCATCAAATTTTTTCTCGAATTTCGCAGCGCCGGCATCACGTAAGCCAACTGTTTCAAGTATTTTGAAATGGTTGCTCAAATAAAGATCTTTTGTTTCGGAATAACGAAGAAAACCCTTGTCGGGTTGGTTCGTGACGCTATCGATTTTTTCTTTCAGGCTTATCAAGCTATTTTTAAACTCCAGCGCCTTGTTCTGGTCAGTCCGTAGTGTATCTATGGTGCGGTTGACTCTGGTCGCTGCGTCTTCGGTTTCATTCACGCAAGCGCTTATTTCGATGGGGGTTCTTTTCTCATTGGGGACGTTTCTGACATCTTGAACTTCCTGGCGGGTTTTGGAATTTTTTTCCGAGGGCTGGCTCGGGAATAGGCTGGAGGGAAGGTTTGTGAAACTTACAAGGGGGGTAAAGGGAAGAAACATGGGGGCTCGTTCTTGAAATTGAAACGACCCAGTACGTCGGTACTGGCGCGATCCGCCGTTATAACGGCGGTACGCGCGTTAAATGGTTGGCGCTCAAGGGCGGGTACACTTCCAATAAACGCCCATTGCCGGCGAATCGGTTAGCCGGTCTGAACACCGGGTAGGGAAAGGATTATTGCGCCCATGAAAAAGGGCCTCAGCGCTGTAGCGCTGAGGCCCTTCGGGTGTTGCCAGTGACTCGGTGAATCAGTTGCGCGCCGCGCGCACCCCTTGCGCCAGTGCCGCGCACAGGCTCAGCACGCCGTCGACGGCTTGTGCGTCGTTTTCGGCCTTGGCGATCTGGTCGATCAGCGCCGAGCCGACCACCACGCCATCCGCCAGGCGGGCGATAGCGGCAGCCTGCTCCGGTGTGCGGATGCCGAAGCCGATGCTGATCGGCAGGTCGGTATGGCGACGCAGGCGGCTCACCGCTTCCTCGACGTGTTCCAGGGTGGCCGAGCCGGCGCCGGTCACGCCCGCCACCGACACGTAGTAGACGAAACCGGAGCTGCCATTGAGCACGGTCGGCAGGCGAGCATCGTCGGTGGTCGGTGTGGTCAGGCGGATGAAGTCCAGCCCCGCGGCCTGGGCCGGGTCGCACAGTTCGTTGTTATGCTCCGGCGGCAGGTCGACCACGATCAGGCCATCGACACCGGCGGCCTGGGCATCGGCGATGAAGCGCGGTACGCCGTAGTAGTGAATCGGGTTGAAGTAACCCATCAGCACCAATGGCGTCTCGTTGTTCTCGGCGCGGAACTCGCGAACCATCTGCAGGGTTTTCGCCAGGTTCTGCTGGGCGGCCAGGGCGCGGATGTTCGCCAGCTGGATCGCCGGGCCATCGGCCATCGGATCGGTGAAGGGCATGCCCAGCTCGATCACGTCGGCACCAGCCTTGGGCAGACCCTTGAGGATCGCCAGGGACGTGTCGTAGCCCGGATCGCCGGCGGTGACGAAGGTCACCAGGGCGGCGCGGTTCTGTTGTTTCAGCTCGGCAAAGCGGGCTTGCAGGCGGCTCATCAGTGTTTCTCCTGCTGGGACTGTTGCATGTGGTGCATGACGGTTTGCATGTCCTTGTCGCCACGACCGGACAGGTTGACCACCATCAGGTGATCCTTGGGCAGAGTCGGTGCGCGCTTGAAGACTTCAGCCAGGGCATGGGCGCTTTCCAAGGCCGGGATGATGCCTTCGAGACGGCAGCACTGGTGGAACGCGGTCAGGGCTTCGTCATCGGTCACCGAGGTGTACTGGACACGGCCGATGTCGTGCAACCAGGCGTGTTCCGGGCCGATGCCGGGGTAATCCAGGCCGGCGGAGATCGAGTGGGCGTCGATGATCTGGCCGTCGTTGTCCTGCAGCAGGAAGGTCCGGTTGCCGTGCAGCACACCCGGTACGCCGCCGTTCAGGCTGGCGGCGTGCTTGCCGGTCTCGATGCCGTGGCCGGCCGCCTCGACGCCGATGATCTCGACGCTGGTGTCATCGAGGAACGGATGGAACAGGCCCATGGCGTTGGAACCACCACCGATGCACGCCACCAGGCTGTCGGGCAGGCGCCCTTCCTGGGCTTGCATCTGGTCGCGGGTTTCCTTGCCGATGACCGCCTGGAAATCGCGGACCATGGCTGGATACGGATGCGGACCGGCCACGGTGCCGATCAGGTAGAAGGTGCTGTCGACGTTGGTCACCCAGTCGCGCAGGGCTTCGTTCATGGCGTCCTTGAGCGTACCGGTGCCGGCGACCACCGGGATCACCTCGGCGCCCAGCAGCTTCATGCGGAACACGTTGGCCTGCTGGCGCTCGATGTCGGTGGTGCCCATGTAGATCACGCATTGCAGGCCGAAGCGTGCGGCCACGGTGGCGGTGGCCACGCCGTGCATGCCGGCACCGGTCTCGGCGATGATGCGTTTCTTGCCCATGCGCCGCGCCAGTAGGATCTGGCCGATGCAGTTGTTGATCTTGTGCGCGCCGGTGTGGTTCAGCTCTTCGCGCTTGAGGTAGATCTTCGCGCCGCCGCAGTGTTCGGTCAGGCGTTCGGCGAAATACAGCGGGCTGGGACGGCCGACGTAGTCGCGCTGGAAATAGGCCAGCTCCTCGATGAATGCCGGATCGGCCTTGGCGGTCTCGTACTCGCGGTTCAGGTCGAGGATCAGCGGCATCAGGGTTTCAGCCACATAGCGGCCGCCGAATGCGCCGAACAGACCATTGGCATCGGGGCCGTTGCGCAGGAGGGACTGGGTCATGGGAGGCTCCAGGTGGATGATGGAAAGATCGATGGCTTCACTCTAACCATGACAGGCGCAGATGAAAACCGATAAGATCGCTGAAACCTGTCAGGAAAACTCACAGATATCATGAGCCGTGACCTGCCCCCGCTCAACGCCTTGCGCGCCTTTGAGGCCACTGCCCGTCTGAACAGCGTCAGTCAGGCCGCCGAACAGCTGCATGTGACCCACGGTGCGGTCAGCCGGCAATTGAAAGTGCTCGAGGAACACCTGGGGTTGAGTGTGTTCATCAAGGACGGACGCGGCCTTAAACTCACAGATGCCGGCATCCGCCTGCGCGATGCCAGCACCGAAGCCTTCGAACGGCTGCGCACGGTGTGTGCCGAGCTGACTCGGGATGCCGAAGATGCACCGTTTGTCCTCGGTTGTTCCGGTAGCCTGCTGGCGCGCTGGTTTATCCCGCGTCTGGGGCGGCTGAACGCCGACCTGCCCGATCTGCGCCTGCACCTTTCTGCTGGTGAAGGTGATCTGGATCCGCGCAAGCCGGGGCTGGATGCCCTGCTGCTGTTCGCCGAGCCGCCCTGGCCGACGGACATGCAGGTGCACGAGCTGGCCTGCGAGCGCATCGGGCCGGTGATGAGTCCGCATTTCGCCCGTTACGAGGCGCTGCGCACGGCGTCGACCCACGGGCTGGTCGGCGAGCCGCTGCTGCATACCCGTTCACGGCCGCAAGCGTGGCCGAGTTGGGCGCAGAGTAACGGCATCGAGGCAAACGAATTGAAGTATGGGCAGGGCTTCGAACATCTGTACTACCTGCTGGAAGCGGCAGTCGCCGGGCTCGGGGTGGCGATTGCGCCACAGGCGCTGGTGGCGGATGACCTGCGGGCCGGACGGCTGGTCGCACCGTGGGGTTTCAAGGAAACCCCCGGGCGACTGGCTTTGTGGTTACCAGGGCGCGCCGTCGATGGGCGCGCCCTGCAACTGGCGCAGTGGCTCAAGGCCGAGTTGGCAAACGGCGCCTGAGCTGCACAAAAAGGGTGGGCTGGGCTTGTCCGCTCAATCCCCGCGTTTGCACAGCAGGTAAGCCGCCAGCAGTCCCAGTGCCCCCACCGCCACACCTGCCGTGGTCCACGGATGTTCCTGGGCGTAGTCACGGGTGGCGATCCCGGTTTCGCGGGTCTTGACCTTGACTTCCTCGTAGGCGTCGGTGAGCAGATGACGCGATTGTTTCAGGGCATTTTCGGCGTTGCTCCGCAGGGCCTTGAGGGTCTTGCGCGATTCATCCGAAGCGTCGTCCTTCAGACTTTCCAGGGATTTGAGCAGGCTCTCGATTTCCGCTTCCATGCTTTGCAGTGCAGCTTTACGCAACGATGAACTGGCCATGTCGGCTCTCCTCTCAGTGATGAATGGTGCATGTAAAGTCCGACTGCACCCGTTGGCGAAAGTGCAGAAAATCTGCGGTCCAATGTGCAGGAACAGATCCCGGCCCCGTGAATATTCACTGCTAGGCTGTCCGTAAAGTCCCCAGAAGCCCAAGGAGAGCACCATGACCGATCATCACACCTACAAGAAAATCGAACTGGTAGGTTCGTCGCCCAACAGCATCGAGGAAGCGATCAACAACGCCCTGGCGGAGGCCGGCAAGAGCCTCAAGCACCTGGAATGGTTCGAGGTGGTCGACACCCGTGGACACATCCGCGACAACAAGGCGGCGCATTTCCAGGTGACCCTCAAGGTCGGGTTCAAGATCGCCAATAGTTGAGAAGATGCTGGCCTTGTGAACTGCAGCACTGGCCGATTGCCATAGAGCTTGCTATACAGAAGGCTCTATCAAGCCCCGTGCGCCCGCCAAAAGCCGGCGCACTTTTTTGATTCGACCAGGGAATGTACCGATGAAGAAGTTGATGTTGGCGCTGGGTTTGCTGAGTATCGCCGGAACGACCCTTGCGGCAGGCAAGCCATGTGAGGAGCTGGAAAAGGAGATCAGGGATAAGCTGGAGTCCAAGGGCGTGCACGGCTATGCGTTGCAGATCCTGGACAAGGCTACTGGTGAGAAAGGCGCTGACGGTAAGGTAGTGGCTTCTTGCGAAGGCGGTACCAAGGTCATCACCTACAAGCGCAAATAAGCGTACGCAGGATCAGGGCCGGCGCAGTGCGCCGGCTTTTTCATGGGCGTCGATCAGGTTTCAGCCCTTCATCACCTGGGCCAACAGCTCGTAGGAGTGCAGGCGGTCGGCGTGTTCGTACAGGTCGCAGGTAAAGATCAGCTCGTCGGCCTGGGTCTGCTCGATCAGCACCTCCAGCTTGGCGCGGATTTTCTGCGGGCTGCCGACCATCGCCAGGCCGAGGAAGCTGGCCACCGCTTCTTTTTCATGAGGCAACCACAGGCCGTCCATACTTGGCACCGGGGCCCGCTGCATCAGGCTCTGGCCGCGCATCAGGGCGAGGATGCGCTGGTACACCGAAGTCGCCAGGTAGTCGGCCTGCTCGTCGGTGTCGGCGGCCACCAGCGGCACGCCGAGCATCACGTAGGGCTTGTCGAGTACTTCGGAAGGTTTGAAGTGGTTGCGATAGACGCGGATCGCCTCATGCACGTAGCGCGGTGCGAAGTGCGAGGCAAAGGCGTAGGGCAGGCCGCGCTCGCCGGCCAGTTGAGCACTGAACAGGCTTGAACCGAGCAGCCAGATCGGTACCTGGGTGCCGGTGCCCGGCACGGCGATCACCCGCTGGTCGGGGGTTCGCGGGCCGAGGTATTTCATCAGTTCGGCGACATCCTCAGGGAAGTCGTCGGAACTGCCCGAACGCTCGCGGCGCAGAGCGTGGGCGGTCATCTGGTCGGAGCCGGGCGCGCGGCCCAGGCCGAGGTCGATCCGGCCTGGGTAGAGGCTTTCCAGGGTGCCGAACTGTTCGGCGATCACCAGCGGGGCATGATTGGGCAACATCACGCCACCGGAGCCGACCCGGATGCTGGACGTGCCGCCAGCCAGGTAGGCCAGCAACACCGAGGTGGCCGAGCTGGCGATGCCGTCCATGTTGTGGTGCTCGGCGACCCAGAAGCGGGTGTAGCCGAGTTTTTCCACATGTCGGGCCAGGTCCAGCGAGTTGCGCAGCGATTGCGCCGGGCCGCCGTCCGGGCGCACGGGCACCAGGTCGAGGGTGGAGAATTTGACGTCGGACAAGCGCTTCATAAGCCTGTTACTCCTGTTTGAGGGACAGGCTTGCAAGGCGCAGCGAAGAACCTGTCTATGTTCTGGCAATATGGGCATATACCCGAGTTTCAAGAGCAGTCTGAGTTTTTAGCCTTCAGAAATCAAAGGCAACTCCTACAAGATGAACTTTGAGAGGCCGACTATTCTCAAAATTTTCGTCAGGCGCGAACCCGCGTCGGCTAATTAGGAGGCTGTCATGAGTATCAAGAAGAAAGCATCGGCCCACTGGGAAGGCGACCTGAAAAACGGCATCGGCTCCATCTCCACCGAAACCGGCGTACTGCGCGAGGCGCCCTACGGCTTCAAGGCGCGTTTCGAAGGTGGCCCGGGCACCAACCCCGAAGAACTGATCGGCGCGGCCCATGCCGGCTGCTTTTCCATGGCTTTTTCGATGATTCTCGGCGAAGCCGGGCTCAAGGCCGACAGCATCGACACCCACGCCGAAGTGACCCTGGATCAGGTGGACGGTGGCTTTGCCATTACTGCGGTGCACCTGACGCTCAAGGCAAAAATCCCCGGCGCCAGCCAGCAGCAGTTCGATGAACTGAGCAAAAAGGCCAAGGAAGGTTGTCCGGTGTCCAAGGTGCTGAATGCGAAGATCAGCCTGGAAGCAACGCTGCTGGGTTGATCCGGTGGGAGCCCCGGCTTGCTGGCGATCGGCTGCAGGCGGCCATTCAATCCGATCCATGGAGATAGAAAGATTGCTGTCGCCAGCCAGCCGAGCACCGTCCTGCCGTCCAGCACAATGAATGGCGGTGCTCGTTTCAGGTTGTGAAACGGGTCAGAACTTGATTCTTTCGGTTGTGGTCGAATCAGCATGTGGCAACTGATTGCGTACGCCCTTGCGACGCGTTGCCACCAGAAGGAGTCTGAATATGAAACGCATTGCCCTGGGAATTTTCTGTTGTGCGCTGACGGCGCAGGCCCTTGCGGACCCGAAGGACTGTCAGGAGTTGAAGAGTGAGATCGAGGTGAAGATCCAAGCCAACGCCGTGCCCTCCTACACCCTGGAGATTGTTTCCAAGGAAGAAGCCGAGAAGCACGACGTCGCCATGGTGGTCGGCAGCTGCGAAAACGGCACCAAGGCGATCATCTACCAGAAGAACGACACCTGAGGCCTGCCTGCGGGCCTATGGGATGCAGATGATCCGCTGATCCGAGGCGATCTGCACGCCCTTGTCGTCATAGAGCCTTGCACTGGCCTGAAAGCCCAGGGCAACGCCCTCCAGGTGATAACGCCGCCCGGCCTCGAAGTTCGGATAGGCCAAGCTGATGTAGCAGATCCGTTCCAGCGGGTCGGTGTTCATCGCCATGCCGCCCACGTAGACCTCATAGTCGAAGCGCACGGTCAACTCGTGGGGCCCTGGCGTGATCTGGAAAAAGCGCCCGTCGTTCAGGCGTTTCTTGTCCACGCTTTCGGCCATGACCAGCTTGCCGGTGCGGGTGCCCATGTCGATCCAGGCCATGTTCGGGTCGACCGCCGGCAAGGGGCCGGCGCAGCCGCCGAGGCTGGCGAGGGCGAGAAAGGAAAGTAGCTTGCGCATGATCGATTTCGCTCGGTGAGAGGGGGGCAGCATACCCGCCCCGATTGGGCGCTTGTACCGGGTGTGGAGAATCTTCATGGAACCTGTGTCGCTCCACGCGATAGGCTGGGTGCAAACCTCGACTGGATGATCCGCATGCCGCATAGGCCGTTCGTTTGCATTCTACGCCTTGGATGGGCGGTCCTGCTGCTGTTGCTGGTTGGCGGCTGCAGCAGCGTTGACTATTACCGCCAACTGGCGACCGGGCAACTGAGCCTTCTGCGCGCCCGCGAACCGGTGGCGGAGGTGATCGCCGACCCGAGTCGCCCCCAGGCGTTGCGCGAGCACCTGATCCGCTCCCAGGCAGCGCGGGCTTTCGCCAGCCAGCACCTGCACTTGCCGGATAACCGCAGTTACCGCCTGTATGCCGACATCAAGCGGCCCTATGTGGTGTGGAATGTGTTTGCCACCCCGGAGTTTTCTCTGGCGCCGCAAAGCCACTGTTTTCCTATCGCCGGTTGTGTTGCCTATCGTGGTTACTACAGTCAGGGCGCGGCCCGTGGCGAGGCCGCCGTGCAGCGTCAGCAGGGCCTGGATGTGTACATCGGCGGGGTCGAGGCCTACTCGACGCTGGGCTGGTTCGATGATCCGATTCTCAGTTCGATGATGAACTGGGGTGATGAGCGCCTGGCGACGTTGATCTTCCATGAGCTGGCGCACCAGCGCTTTTATGTGAAGGACGACACCGAGTTCAACGAGTCCTACGCCAACTTCGTCGAACAGGAAGGTACCCGCCAATGGCGCGCGGCGCGTGGCCTGCCGGCGACTCAAGGCAACGAATCGCGGCAGAAAGACCAGTTCATCGAGTTGGTGCTGGAAACCCGCAAACGCTTGCAGGCGCTGTATGCGCTGCCATTGCCGGTCGAGCAGATGCGCCAGCGCAAGGCTGCCGAGTTCGAGCGGCTACGCCAGGAATATCGGCGGCTGCAGGCGACGCAGTGGGCCGGTGACAAGCGCTACGACGGCTGGATCAACACGCCCCTGAACAATGCCAAGCTGTTGCCGTTCGGGCTGTATGACCAGTGGGTGCCGGCGTTTGCGGCGCTGTTCCGGCAGGTCAACGGTGATTGGCCGGCGTTTTTCCAGGCGGTCGAGAAGCTGGGTGGCTTGCCGGTGGACGAGCGGCGGGCGGCGTTGCGTCGCTTGATGCCTGGCTGACGGGCCCTTTCGCGGGCAAGCCCGCTCCCACACGGACCGCGTAGGGCGTCAGACCGAGCCGGCCTCTTCGCGGGCAAGCCACGCTCCTACGGTGGGAGCGGGCTTGCCCGCGAAAAGGGCGACGCCTTACACAAACGCCCGGTGCAACTCATCCAGCGTCTGGAAGTGATACTCCGGCTGCTCGGCATTCAGCTCTTCGAAGCTGCCAAACCCATAACCTACCGCTGCCGCCGCCAGACCGTTGCGACGGGCGCCGATCAGGTCGTGTTTGCGGTCGCCGATCATCAGCGTATTGCCCGGCTCCAGGCCTTCCTCGGCAACCAGATGGGCAATCAGCTCGACCTTGTCGGTCCGTGTGCCATCGAGTTCGCTGCCGTAAATCACCTTGAAATGCCGGGCAAAGTCGAAATGCCGGGCGATTTCGCGGGCGAAGACCCACGGCTTGGACGTCGCGATATACAACGTGCGCCCCTGCCCACCGAGGGTTTCCAGCAGCGGCATGACCCCATCGAACACGCGGTTTTCATAAAGACCGGTGACCTTGAAGCGCTCGCGATAGAAGTTAACCGCGTCCCAGGCCTTGGCTTCGTCGAAACCGTAGAACTGCATGAACGCCTGTAGCAACGGCGGGCCGATGAAGTGTTCCAGCTTGCCCAGGTCCGGCTCGTCGATACCCAGTTTGGCCAGGGCGAACTGGATAGAGCGGGTGATGCCTTCGCGCGGGTCGGTCAGGGTGCCGTCGAGGTCGAAAAGAATCGTCTGGTAGTGCATGAAATATCCCAATTCGTACAAAAAACGATCAGTCGGCGCGGTCGTAACCTTCGGCGATGTGCTGATCCTTGAGCTTCACATAGTTCGACGCGCTGTAGGTGAAGAACGCCCTTTCCTTGTCCGTCAGTGGCCGTACCTGCTTCACCGGGCTGCCAACGTAGAGAAAGCCGCTGGCCAAATGCTTGCCCGGCGGTACCAGGCTGCCGGCGCCGACGATCACCTCGTCCTCGATCACCGCGCCATCCATGACGATGCTGCCCATGCCGATCAGGATCCGGCTACCGACGCTGCAGCCGTGCAGCATGACCTTGTGGGCGATGGTCACGTCATCGCCGATCAGCAGCGGGAAGCCATCGGGGTTGAAGGGACCTGCATGGGTGATGTGCAGCACACAGCCATCCTGCACGCTGGTGCGCTCGCCGATGCGGATGCGGTGCATGTCGCCACGGATCACGGTCAACGGCCAGATCGAACTGTCGGCGCCGATTTCGACATCGCCGATCACCACCGCCGACTTGTCGACAAAAGCCCTGGAACCCAGGGACGGCGTGTGATTCTGGTAGGTACGAAGGGTCACGATAGGCTCTCTCTCTGTCGCTGATAGCTGCGGTGGGCATTGATTGTAATTAAGATGGCCCCATCTTTGTTCCTACATGTTTTTTCAGCCAAGGTGTCCACCGTGAGCGCGAACAACCCGCTTCTGCAGTCCTACGACCTGCCGCCGTTCTCGGCGATCCGTGCCGAGCACGTGCAACCGGCGATCGAACAGATCCTCGCCGACAACCGCAAGGCCATCGAAGGCATCCTGCAAAGCCAGGGGAAAAATCCGAGCTGGGCTGGCCTGGTGCTGGCGATGGACGAACTCAACGACCGCCTGGGTGCGGCCTGGAGCCCGGTCAGTCACCTCAATGCGGTGTGCAACAGCCAGGCACTGCGCGAGGCCTATGAGGCCTGCCTGCCGGCGCTGAGCGCCTATTCCACCGAACTGGGCCAGAACCGCGAACTGTTCCAGGCCTTCGAAGCCCTGGCCAACAGCCCCGAGGCCGCTGGCTTCGACGTGGCGCAGAAAACCATCCTCGAACACTCGCTGCGGGATTTCCGCCTGTCGGGTATCGACCTGCCCGAGGCCGAGCAGAAGCGTTATGCCGAAGTGCAGAGCAAGCTGTCGGAACTGGGCAGCCGCTTCTCCAACCAGTTGCTCGATGCCACCCAGGCCTGGACCAAGCACATCACCGACGAAGCCGCCCTCGCCGGCCTGAGCCCCTCGGCCAAGGCGCAAATGGCCGCTGCGGCCCAGGCCAAGGGTCTGGAAGGCTGGCTGATCACCCTGGAATTCCCCAGCTACTATGCGGTGATGACCTACGCCGAAGACCGCGCCCTGCGCGAAGAGGTCTACGCCGCCTACTGCACCCGTGCCTCGGACCAGGGACCGAATGCCGGCCAGTTCGACAACGGCCCGGTGATGGCCCAGATTCTCGACCTGCGCCAGGAACTGGCCAGACTGCTGGGCTTCGCCAGCTTCTCCGAGCTGAGCCTGGCGACCAAGATGGCCGATTCCAGTGACCAGGTACTGACCTTCCTGCGCGACCTGGCCAAGCGCAGCAAGCCGTTCGCCGCCCAGGACCTGCAACAGCTCAAGGCCTACGCCGCCGAGCAGGGTTGCACCGAGCTGCAGAGCTGGGACAGCGGCTTCTACGGCGAGAAACTCCGTGAGCAGCGCTACAGCGTGTCCCAGGAGGCCCTGCGCGCCTACTTCCCGATCGACAAGGTGCTGAATGGCCTGTTCTCGATCGTGCAAAAACTGTACGGCATCGAGATTGCCGAGCAGACCGGTTTCGACACCTGGCACCCGGATGTCCGCCTGTTCGAGATCAAGGAAAACGGCCAGCACGTCGGCCGCTTCTTCTTCGACCTGTATGCCCGCGCCAACAAGCGTGGCGGCGCCTGGATGGACGGCGCCCGCGACCGTCGGCGCACTGCCGATGGCGTACTGCAGAGCCCGGTCGCCAACCTGGTGTGCAACTTCGCCCCGGCCGACAGCGGCAAGCCGGCACTGCTGACCCATGATGAAGTGACCACCCTGTTCCACGAATTCGGCCATGGCCTGCACCACCTGCTGACCCGCGTCGAGCATGCTGGCGTTTCCGGTATCAACGGCGTGGCCTGGGATGCGGTGGAGCTGCCGAGCCAGTTCATGGAAAACTGGTGCTGGGAGCCGGAAGGCCTGGCGCTGATCTCTGGTCATTACGAGACCGGCGAGCCGCTGCCCCAGGATCTGCTGGAGAAAATGCTCGCGGCGAAGAACTTCCAGTCCGGCCTGATGATGGTCCGTCAGTTGGAATTCTCGCTGTTCGACTTCGAACTGCACGCCACCCATGGCGATGGCCGCAGCGTCGCGCAGGTACTCGAAGGCGTGCGCAACGAGGTCTCGGTGATGCGTCCACCGGCCTACAACCGTTTCCCCAACAGCTTCGCGCACATCTTCGCCGGCGGTTATGCGGCCGGCTACTACAGTTACAAGTGGGCCGAAGTGCTGTCGGCGGATGCCTTCTCGCGGTTCGAGGAAGAAGGCGTGCTCAATGCCCAGACCGGCCGTGCATTCCGTGAAGCGATCCTGGCCCGTGGCGGTTCCCAGGCACCGATGGTGCTGTTCGTCGATTTCCGTGGCCGCGAGCCTTCGATTGACGCACTGTTGCGCCATAGCGGCCTGAGCGAGGACGCGGCGGCATGAGTGAGGTAGCTGTGACCAAGACCAAGAAACGCTTTATCGCCGGGGCAGTCTGCCCGGCGTGCAGCGAGCAGGACAAGCTGATGATGTGGAGCGAGGATGACGTTCCACACCGTGAGTGCGTGGCCTGTGGTTATGCCGATACGCTCAACGCGCAGGGCCTGTCGGTGCCCAAGGAACTGAGCACGCGGGTCTCCGCGCCGGTGGTCAAGGTCGCCGACAAGACCGTGCAGACCGTTCAGTTCTTCCCCAATCCCAAACTGAAAAAACCGAGCGAATAACCCTCCGCGCTGTCCGTCGGGCCTATCTATATAGGTCCCTGGAACAGCGTGTGCCACATAGGCTCGCTGCTTGAGTGGTCCCGTCGCGGGGCCGCGCTTCTCAAGGAGTGAGCCATGGGTACCTACAACCCGCTGCTGCATCATTGCGGCGAACTGCCGCCCTATTCGTCGGTGCAGGCCCATCATCTGGTACCTGCCCTGCTGCAGGTTCGCAACGAGGCCCGCAGCACGATCAAGACTCTTCTCGTCAGCCAGCACGACGCCCCCACCTGGGACGATTTTGTCGTGCCGCTCGACGTCCTCGGCGCCCGCATGTCCTGGTGCGTGGGCACGCTCATGGTGCTGGCCCGGGCGCGCTCCGGTCCCGAATGGAATCGGGCGTTCATGCGCTCTGCCCGGCTCAAGGCGCAATTCGATCGTCTGCTCTGGGGCAATGCGTCCTTGTATGCCTTGTACCAGAAGCTGGCGGCCAGCCCGCAGGCACGGTTGTTCGACCGACCGCGTCAGGTGCTGCTCGAAAGGGTTGTACAGCGCTTTCGGCTGGCGGGTATGGAACTGCCCGTGGGCCAGCGCCGACGATTCAAAATGCTGGGCGATACGATCGATGAGCTGCGTCTGCGTTTTCTGGCGAATGTCGCCGGGGCCGCCCGTTGTACCAGCCTGCAGATCGGCGTAGAGCAGGAGGCGCAACTGGAAGGGCTGTCCCTGCAGGACAAGGTCGCCATGGCGCGTTATCAGGACGGGCAACTGCTGGGCTGGCAGATCGACATGGGCGATCCCCAGCTCATCCGGACGATCATGACCGATGCCCGAAACCGCAGTGTACGTCAGCACATCTATCAACTGGCCGGCACACAGGCGTCCGACCACGGGTTGCAGGTGTGCAGTACCTTCGATAACAGCGCGGTGCTCGAGCAGTTGCTCAAGCTGCGGCTGGAACAGGCGCAGATGCTGGGTTTCGCCAGTTCCGCCGAGCTGGCGCTGCAAACCCTTTCGGTACGCGATCCGGCCCAGGTGCTGTGGTTTCTCGGCCAGCAGGTCAAACAGAAAAATCCCCAATGGATCCGGCAGCGAGAGGAACTGGTCACGGCGGCTGCCGAGGTACGGCCACTGGAACCGTGGGACCATCTGTTCTACGGGCAACGGGCACGCATCGACAGCGGTGCCCTGGAGGAAGACGAGTTCCGTAAGCATTTCGAACTCGAGCGGGTGCTCGAGAAGATGCTGGATCTGCCCAGGCGGCTGTTCGGTATCGAGTTCATCGAGCGCCAGGAGCTGGATACATGGCACGCCAGCATCCGCGCCTTCGAGGTTCGCGAGTCAGGGCTGACGACCGGCTATCTGTTCCTCGACCTGTTTGCCCGCGAGGAAAAACTGTTCAAGTCGGGCGCCATGTTTTCGCTCGGCCATCGTCTGCTTTCGGTCGAGGGACGGGAAATGCAGAGGCCGATGGTGGTGCTCTCCTGTGCCCTGCCCGCTTCGCCGACCGGCACCCCCGTGCTGTTGAAGCACGAGCAGTTGCGCACGCTGTTTCATGAGTTCGGGCATTGCCTGCATCAATTGCTCGACGACTCGCAAACCTGGCAACTGTCGTGCATCGAGCATTCGGGGCTGGATGTCCGGGAGTTCTTTTCCAGGTTGCTGGAGCGCTGGTGCTACAGCGTCGACTTCCTGGTCGACATGAGTCGTCATCACCGGACGGGGGCCGGCCTTTCCGGCGAGCAGGCCCGACGCTTGCGCATTGCGCTGCACAGCCAGACCTGGCTGCAGGAAAGTGCCCAACTGATGTATGCCAGCGTGGACCTGCTGCTGCATCTGCATCAGCCGGTCGATACCGCGCAGATCAGGCAACTGGTGAAATCGAGCCTGGTCGACTGGCCCAGGCCCGTGCATGAGCGTTTCATCTACGCATTCAAGCATCTGGTGACAGGCTATGAAGCCCGCTACTTCACGTATGTGTGGGCGCTGGAGCTGGCGACGCAAGTGTTTGCCCGCTTCGAGGACAAGGGGCTGTTCGATGCCCTGGAGGGCCGTCGGCTACGCACCGAACTGTTCACCCCGGCGGCCACCCGGAGCCTGCCGGACTCCATCGAGGCCTTCCTGGGGCGGCCGCCGAAAGCCGCCATGCCGGCCACCGACGTTGCGGCTCCGGGCACGGCGGTGGAACCGGCCTCAGTGCCCGTCGAGGGAAGCTGACTTGAACCAGTTCTGCACGTTGCAGGTAGCGAAGGGACTGGTGCTGCAATCGCCATTGGCCAGGGCGATGCGCAACTTCTCGATATCGGCCTTCATCATGTAGCGGATGCCGTCCTTGTGGTGCGAGCTTTCACCGAAGCCGCCCCGGGTCATTTCGGCCAGAGCGTCCTCCTTGCTCCAGCCTTCGACGAGCACCCGGTACATCGCGGCCATCAGTCCTGTGCGGTCGGAGCCGTGCTTGCAGTGCATCAGGACCGGGCCGTTGGCTTGTGCTTCCTTGATGGTCCGCAGGGCGGCCAGCACGTCGGCATCGTCGACATGGTTGCTGCGGTAGGGCAACTGCACTTTCTTGATGTTCGGCGTTGCCAGCCAGCTGGAATCCGACTCCGGCAGGAAGTTGATCACCGTGCCGATTTTCAAGTGTTCCAGCAGCGGCAAGGCGTCCGCGTCCGGCAGGGCGCTGCGATAGAGCGTCGGGCTCATCTGGTTCAGGTTGTACTTGTCGCCGACCGGCTGGGCCCATTGGGGCGGGCGGACGTCGCGGCTGTCGGCGTGTGCCTGGGCCAGCATGAACAGGCTGTTCACGGCCAGGCACAGAAGCGAGAGGACTCGAAGGATGGACATGTCAGGGTGACCCGAGAGAGGAGTGGGAGACTGACACGCAGCTTGCTGTGCACAGGGTTAAAAGCCTGTGAGGCCGACGTCAAAGATTTGTAGCTCGGGCTTCCACAGGTCGGTTGGGGGCTGGTCAGATCCCGAACGCTCCATTACTGTATATAAATACAGTAATGGAGCGTTCTCCAATGTCAGTCCCTCTCCCGCCGCGCGGCCGTGGCACCGCGAGCAATCCGCACAACCGCTTCGCGCCGAACCGCTCGGTGGTCGAGGATGACGGCTGGTACCAGGAGGTGCCCGCGACCCAAAGCACCGAGGTGCGTATCGAAAGGGCGAAGACCGTCATCAGCCGCAATACTTCGCCCGATCTGCCCTTCGACCGTGCGATCAATCCCTATCGCGGTTGCGAGCACGGCTGCATCTACTGCTACGCCCGGCCCAGCCATGCCTACTGGGACATGTCGCCGGGCCTGGATTTCGAGACCCGCCTGATCGCCAAGAGCAACGCGGCCGAGGTGCTGGAGCAGCAGTTGTCGAAGCCGGGTTACCGCTGTGCACCGATCAACCTGGGCTCCAATACCGATCCCTATCAGCCGATCGAGCGCGAGCACCGGCTGACCCGGCAGACCCTCGAAGTGTTGCTGCGCTATCGGCACCCGGTGACGATCGTGACCAAGGGGTCGTTGATCCTGCGCGACCTCGACCTGTTGGTGGAACTGGCCCGGCAGCGGCTGGTGGCGGTGATGATCAGCCTGACCACGCTGGACGATGGACTCAAGCGCATCCTCGAACCTCGTGCGGCGGCACCCAAGGCGCGTCTGCGGGCGATCCGGGTCATGCGCGAGGCGGGCATTCCGGTCGGGGTGCTGTGTTCGCCGATGATTCCGATGATCAACGACTGCGAGTTGGAAAACCTGCTCGCCGAGGCCCATGCCGCCGGTGCGCAAAGTGCCGCTTACATGATGCTGCGCCTGCCGCTGGAGGTGGCGCCGCTGTTCGAGGAGTGGCTGGCGGCGCACTATCCGCAGCGCGCGGCCCATGTGCTGAGCCTGGTTCGCCAGAGCCGTGGCGGTGAGCTGTATGACAGCCGCTTTGGCGCGCGAATGCGCGGCGAGGGCCCGTTCGCCGACCTGTTGGCCCAGCGTTTTGCCAAGACGCTCAAGCGCCTGGGCCTGGACCGGCGTGAAGGATTCAACCTCGACTGCAGTCTTTTCTGTCCGCCGGGTGCGCAAATGACCTTGCTCTGACGTAAGCTTTGGACGAGCGAAGCCGTAAGACTTTTTCTTTGTATTGCGGCCAGCGGCCTTACTCTTGAGGTCATGTGGAACGCCCGTTCTAGAGCCCCTGATTCAGTTTGAGTTAAGTTTCCAGGGTTATGCTGACCCGGCCTGTTTTCGACAGGTAGTGTTCAAGGAATCGGGCGTGCTGACCCGAAGAACGCTGGCTCTGAGCAAGCCAAATCAGGAAAGTCCCCTTAAATCCGTCAGAAAAGAGGATGAATCATGAGTGACAAGGATAAACAGCCGTTGGCTGCGTCGGCTTCAGTGCTCCCCGAGACCGAAAGCGCCGATGCAGCACTGCAACATATCGTCGATGGTTTTCTGCGTTTTCACCATGAAGTCTTTCCGCAGCAGGAAGAACTTTTCAAGAAACTCGCCACGGCCCAGGCTCCCCGGGCCATGTTCATCACCTGCGCCGACTCGCGCATCGTTCCCGAACTGATCACCCAGACTGCCCCCGGCGACCTGTTCGTCACCCGTAACGTCGGCAACGTGGTGCCGCCCTACGGCCAGATGAACGGCGGTGTGTCCACGGCCATCGAATACGCCGTGCTGGCCCTGGGTGTACAGCACATCATCATTTGCGGGCATTCGGACTGCGGCGCCATGCGGGCGGTGTTGAATCCCGACAGCCTGGACAAGATGCCCACGGTCAAGGCCTGGCTGCGCCATGCCGAGGTGGCACGGACCATGGTCCACGACAACTGCAATTGCGCGGATGAGCGCGAAAGCATGCACGTGGTCACCGAAGAAAACGTGATCGCCCAGTTGCAGCACCTGCGTACCCACCCTTCGGTGGCTTCGCGCATCGCCAGCGGGCATTTGTTCATCCATGGTTGGGTGTACAACATCGAAACCAGTGAAATCAAAGCCTATGACGCGGATCGGAGCGATTTCCTGCCTCTGGATGGCACCTCTCCCATCCCCTGCGCGACGCCCAAGGCACGCTTCTAGCGCTGACTCGCCAATATTCACCCTTTTGACGGTCATCGACGCCGTCAGAAGGGATTGGTATTGCCGAGCACGCCAACCTCACTTTTCCTAATCGATAGGGTTTTGTCATGACTGCCGTAGAGCGGTCTGGCTTTGCCATGCCTGAAGAAATCCTCAGGAGATTCGTCATGCGTGCTGCGCAACTGAAAGCTGTTTTACCCAGGGAGCTGCTGGCTTCCGTGGTGGTGTTCCTGGTCGCCCTGCCGCTGTGCATGGGGATCGCCATTGCTTCCGGCGTGCCGCCGGCCAAAGGCTTGTTGACCGGTATCATCGGTGGCCTGGTGGTCGGCTGGTTGGCCGGCTCGCCATTGCAGGTCAGCGGTCCGGCTGCGGGTCTCGCGGTGCTGGTGTTCGAATTGGTGCGCCAGCACGGCCTGGCCATGCTCGGGCCGATCCTGCTGTTGGCGGGCCTGCTGCAACTGCTGGCCGGGCGTTTGCGCCTGGGCTGCTGGTTCCGGGTCACGGCGCCCGCCGTGGTGTACGGGATGCTGGCCGGTATCGGCGTGCTGATCGTGCTCTCGCAGATCCATGTGATGTTCGATGCCTCGCCGTTGCCGTCGGGTCTGGACAATCTGCTGGGCTTTCCCCAGGCGCTGGGCAAGGCCCTGCCGATGGTCGGTGCCGGCCTGGGCTGGCAGGCCGGATTGCTCGGGCTGATGACCATTCTGGTGATGTGGCTCTGGGAGAAATTCAAGCCGCAGCGCCTGCGTTTTGTGCCGGGGGCCTTGCTGGGTGTCGGCCTGGCGACCCTGGTGAGCCTTGTGCTGGCGTTGCCGGTGCGGCGCGTGGAGGTGCCGGACAACCTGGCCGACGCCATCGACTGGTTGCGCCCGGCCGACCTGCTCAACCTGGCCGATCCGGCGATTCTGATCGCGGCCTTCGCGGTGGCTTTCATCGCCAGTGCCGAAACCCTGCTCTCGGCGGCGGCGGTTGACCGCATGCATGACGGCCAGCGCTCCGATTTCGACCGCGAACTGTCGGCGCAAGGGGTCGGCAACATGCTCTGCGGCCTGCTCGGCGCATTGCCGATGACCGGGGTGATCGTGCGCAGTTCGGCCAATGTCCAGGCTGGCGCGCGCACTCGGCTGTCGACCATGTTGCATGGTCTGTGGCTGCTGGCCTTCGTGCTGTTGCTGGCGAGTGTGCTGCAGAGCATTCCAGTGTCGAGTCTGGCCGGCGTACTGGTGTTCACCGGCTTGAAGCTGGTCGACCTCAAGGTCTTCCGGGGGCTTGGGCGCTATGGGCGGATGCCGATGTTCACCTACGCGGCGACGGCACTGGCGATCGTCTTCACCGACCTGCTGACCGGGGTGCTGATCGGCTTCGGCATGACCCTGGCGAAACTGGCCTGGAAAGCCTCGCGACTGAAAGTCAGCCTGGTGGACCTGCCCGAGGAGGGAGAGATGGAACTGCGCCTGATCGGCGCGGCGACCTTTCTCAAGGTACCGGCGCTGACCCAGGTGCTGTCGACGATACCGCCGGGGACCACGGTGCATGTGCCGCTGAACAATCTGAGTTACATCGACCATTCCTGCCTGGAACTGCTTGAGGAATGGGGGCGTGCCAACGCGGCCAAGGGCTCGCGCCTGGTGATCGAATCCCGTGGATTGAAACGGCGGTTGGAAGGTCGCCTGCGCACTACGACCGGTGTCGGGTCGACTGCTTAGTGCGCAGTGGCAAGGTCAGGCGGCGGGCTGTTCCAGTTCCAGCTCCACGCCCAGTTGGCGGGACAGGCAAGGCCAGCGTTTCCACGCCGCTTCGGTGTCCGGGCTGTTGAGGCGGTCGCGGTAGGCTTCCACCGACTCCAGGGCAAAGCTCTCCTCGTCGAGCATGGCATCGACCGCATGATGCACGGCTTCATCCAGTTGGTTGGCGAACGCTTCGCCGATCAACTGGTGGGCGATCAGGTTGGCCACGGTGGTGTTCAGCGGGATCAGCGTCTGGCCGAAATGCACGATGTAGAGGTCGTTGACCTCCTCCACCAGACGGTGCGCCAGATACGCCTCGTCCAGCAGGCTGTCGAGGCCGACATGTCCTTCGAGGAGGCTGGGCGGTTGCAGGAAAAACTGCTCGGCGATTTTCAGCACCGGTTTGATCTGCGACTCGATACCGGCTTCGCGAGCAACCGCGTTGGCGGCATCCAGCAGTTCGGGGACCAGATCGATGTAGGCCGTGACAAAGCGGGTCATGACACCCGTGGTATCTATTTCCGGTAGTTGGATGGATGGATGGAGGTGCGGCAACTGAACTTCAAGGTGTCGCGTCAATTGGCCAGTTTCGGCCTCGTGTTGATGTGCACGTTGTATTTGCTCGCGCAATGCGGCGGTGTTCATGAATGCTCCAGTCGGTATTACAAAGGGAAAAAGGGAGACCATAAGGTAGCTGGGTTATAAAAGCTGTTAAGACGTATTTGTAATAATTATTTCATGGTTATATGTCTGCGTTATATCGAATTGCCATGATTTTGCTGAAAGCCGCGTCATTCGTGGTCTGTAGCCTGATCGCAGGCTGATTTTTCTATGGCGTTGCGTGGACCCGGTCGCTGTCTATACTCGATTTTGTACAGCGTCAGTTGATGACGTTCGGCTTTATGTTTCGGCAAGACCGAATGGTCCGCGTGCGTAGTCCGACCATTCCCCTTTGCCCCAGGTGAAAGCCGACGGGATAACAAGAACGTTAAGGGGAACGCGCAATGATGCGACATCCACGGGTCTGGATGGGCCTTCTGCTGTGGTCGGTATTCAGCCAGGTGCAAGCCGCCTGGACCACGAATATGACGCAAGGGGCTACCGATGTAAGTCACGCGGTCTTCGATCTGCACATGACCATCTTCTGGATCTGTGTGGTGATCGGCATCATCGTCTTCGGCGCGATGTTCTGGTCGATGATCGTTCATCGCCGCTCCACCGGGCAGGTCGCCGCCAAGTTTCATGAAAGCACCACGGTGGAGATCCTCTGGACTGTCGTGCCGCTGCTGATCCTGGTAGCCATGGCGATCCCGGCCACTGCAACACTGATCAAGATGTACGACACCAGTGAGTCGGATGTGGATATCCAGATCACCGGCTACCAGTGGAAGTGGCACTACAAGTACCTGGGCCAGGACGTCGAATTCTTCAGCAACCTCGCCACTCCCGCCGAACAGATCCACAACCAGGCCGCCAAGGGCGAGCACTACCTGCTCGAGGTCGACCAGCCGCTGGTGCTGCCGGCGGGGGTCAAGGTGCGTTTCCTGGTGACCGCCGCCGACGTGATCCACTCCTGGTGGGTGCCGGCCTTCGCGGTCAAGCGCGACGCCATCCCCGGTTTCGTCAACGAGGCCTGGACCAAGGTCGACAAACCCGGCCTCTACCGCGGGCAGTGTGCCGAGCTGTGCGGCAAGGACCATGGCTTCATGCCCATTGTCGTCGACGTCAGGTCCCCGGCCGATTACGCCAGTTGGCTGGCCGAGCGCAAGGCCGAGGCGGCCAAGCTCAAGGAACTGACCAGCAAGGAATGGACCCTCGACGAACTGGTGGCCCGTGGCGACAAGATCTACCACACCACCTGCGTCGCCTGTCACCAGGCCGAGGGCCAGGGCCTGCCGCCGATGTTCCCGGCGCTCAAGGGCTCGCCGATCGCCACCGGGTCGAAGGAGGACCACCTGCACCGTGTCTACTTCGGCAAGCCCGGCACGGCCATGGCGGCCTTCGGCAAGCAGCTGTCGGAAGTCGATATCGCCGCAGTCGTCACCTACGAGCGCAACGCCTGGGGCAACAACAAGGGCGACATGGTCACGCCGAAAGACGTGCTGGCGCTGAAACAGGCACAAAGCCAATGACCGGGTCTATCGCGTTCCCGGGCCGTCCGGTTCAAACCGCTGCAGGAGACAGGACATGAGTGCTGTGATCGATGACCAGGGTCACGCCGGTGACCACGCCCACGGCCCCGCCAAGGGCCTGATGCGCTGGGTGCTGACCACCAACCACAAGGATATCGGCACATTGTACCTGTGGTTCAGCTTCGCCATGTTCCTGCTCGGCGGTTCCTTCGCCATGGTGATCCGCGCCGAGCTGTTCCAGCCCGGTCTGCAGATCGTGCAGCCGGCGTTCTTCAACCAGATGACCACCATGCACGGCCTGGTGATGGTGTTCGGCGCGGTGATGCCGGCCTTCGTCGGTCTGGCCAACTGGATGATCCCGCTGATGATCGGCGCACCGGACATGGCCCTGCCACGGATGAACAACTTCAGCTTCTGGCTGCTGCCGGCGGCGTTCGGCCTGCTGGTCTCGACCCTGTTCACCGCCGGCGGCGGGCCGAACTTCGGCTGGACCTTCTATGCGCCGCTGTCGACCACCTATGCGCCGGAAAGCGTCACCTATTTCATCTTCGCCATTCACCTGATGGGCATCAGTTCGATCATGGGCGCGATCAACGTGGTCTCGACCATCCTCAACCTGCGTGCCCCGGGCATGACGCTGATGAAGATGCCGCTGTTCGTCTGGACCTGGCTGATCACCGCCTTCCTGCTGATCGCGGTGATGCCGGTGCTGGCCGGGTGCGTGACCATGATGCTGATGGACATCCATTTCGGCACCAGCTTCTTCAGTGCCGCCGGTGGCGGTGACCCGGTGCTGTTCCAGCATGTGTTCTGGTTCTTCGGCCACCCCGAGGTGTACATCATGATCCTGCCGGCCTTCGGTGCCGTCAGTGCGATCATTCCGACCTTCTCGCGCAAGCCGCTGTTCGGCTACACCTCGATGGTCTATGCCACGGCGAGCATCGCCTTCCTGTCGTTCATCGTCTGGGCGCATCACATGTTCGTGGTCGGCATCCCGCTGGTGGGCGAGCTGTTCTTCATGTACGCGACGATGCTGATCGCGGTGCCGACCGGGGTGAAGGTATTCAACTGGGTCAGTACCATGTGGCAGGGCTCGCTGACCTTCGAGACGCCGATGCTGTTCGCCGTGGCGTTCGTCATCCTGTTTTCCATCGGCGGGTTCTCCGGGCTGATGCTGGCGATCGCCCCGGCGGACTTCCAGTACCAGGACACCTACTTCGTGGTGGCGCACTTCCACTACGTGCTGGTGCCGGGGGCGATTTTCGGCATCTTCGCCTCGGCCTACTACTGGCTGCCGAAATGGACCGGCCACATGTACGACGAAACCCTGGGCAAGCTGCATTTCTGGCTGTCGTTCGTCGGCATGAACCTGACCTTCTTCCCGATGCACTTCGTCGGCCTTGCCGGCATGCCGCGGCGGATCCCCGACTACAACCTGCAGTTCGCCGACTTCAACATGGTCTCGTCGATCGGCGGCTTCATGTTCGGTACCACCCAGTTGCTGTTCCTGTTCATCGTGATCAAGTGCATCCGGGGCGGTCCGGCGGCGCCGGCCAAGCCGTGGGATGGCGCGGAAGGCCTGGAGTGGAGCATCCCGTCGCCGGCGCCGTACCACACCTTCACCACGCCACCGCAAGTGAAATGACCGCGAGGACCGTCCGATGAGCGATTCGGTGTCACTCAAGCGCCTGGTCACCCGACTGCTGCTGGTGGTGGTGGCGATGTTCGCCTTCGGTTTCGCTCTGGTGCCGATCTACGACGTGATGTGCAAGGCGTTCGGCATCAATGGCAAGACCGCCGGCCAGTATGAGGGCGAGCAGGTGGTGGACGCGTCACGCCAGGTCGGCGTGCAGTTCCTCTCGACCAATGCGGTGGACATGGTCTGGGAGTTCTACCCCAAGGCCGAGCGGATCGATGTCCATCCAGGCGCGGTGAACGAGATGATCTTCGTCGCCTACAACCCCACCGACAAGGTGATGAAGGCCCAGGCCATCCCGAGCATTTCCCCCGGAAATGCGGCGGTGTATTTCCACAAGACCGAGTGCTTCTGCTTCACCCAGCAGACGCTCAAGCCCGGCGAGCGGATCGAGATGCCCGTGCGTTTCATCGTTGACCGTGACATGCCCAAGGACGTGAAGCACCTGACGTTGGCCTACACGCTGTTCGACATCACCGCCCACAACCCACCCGTGGCCCACTCGGGCGGGTAGGCCATTCGGCGTGCCCGACAAGGAGAACAATAAAATGGCAACTCCCACCCACGCGCACTATTACGTTCCGGCCCAGAGCAAGTGGCCGATCATCGCCACCCTCGGCCTGCTGGTGACGGTCTACGGCCTGGCGACCTGGTTCAACGATTTGAAGGCGGCGCGTCCTGAGTCCCATGGCCCGCTGATCTTCTTCGTCGGCGGCCTGCTGCTGGCCTACATGCTGTTCGGCTGGTTCGGCTCGGTGATCCGCGAAAGCCGCGCCGGCCTCTACAGCCCGCAGATGGACCGCTCGTTCCGCTGGGGCATGAGCTGGTTCATCTTTTCCGAAGTGATGTTCTTCGTCGCCTTCTTCGGTGCGCTGTTTTATGTGCGGCACATGTCGGTGCCCTGGCTGGCCGGTGAAGGCGGCGCCAAGGGCCTGGCGCACCTGCTCTGGCCGCAGTTCCAGAACACCTGGCCATTACTGAACAATCCCGACCCGAAACTGTTCCCGGCGCCCAGGGGCACGATCAGTCCGTGGGGCCTGCCGTTGATCAATACCGTGCTGCTGGTCAGTTCCAGCGTGACGGTGACCTTGGCCCACCATGCCTTGCAGAAGGGCCATCGCAGTGCACTGAAAGCCTGGTTGGCGCTGACGGTGCTGCTCGGGCTGGCGTTCCTCGGCTTCCAGGCCAAGGAATACCTGCACGCCTACCACGAACTGGGCCTGACCCTTGGTTCGGGCATCTACGGCGCGACGTTCTTCATGCTCACCGGCTTCCATGGTGCCCACGTGACCATCGGCACGTTGATCCTGTTCGTGATGCTGGTGCGCATCCTGCGCGGGCACTTCGATGCCGAGCATCAGTTCGGCTTCGAGGCGGCGAGCTGGTACTGGCACTTCGTCGATGTGGTCTGGATCGGTCTGTTCGTTTTCGTCTACGTGCTGTGAACGCGGCGCCTGCTTACCAGGGGGCGCTGGAGACCAACTGGCCGCTGTAGAAACCCCAGGTGATCAACGCCAGGGTAATGGCGGCCAGGCTGACGCGAATCGTCAGCGCGGTGAGCAGGCGATGAGACGGTCCCTCGTCCCTGACCAGAAAAACCAGACCGCTGAACAGGCTGACCAGCGTGGCGATCAGCATCAGGACAATCGCCGCTTTGAGCATGGTGAGACTCCGGGGGAGATGCGCGTGTATTTCAGTATAGCGAGTCCGATTCCTGCCCACGGGGCGCCGTCATGAGGCGCTTTCGCCCCGGTGTCGCGCCGACCCTGGTGGTGCTGTTGTTGCTGCCGCTGCTGGTGTCGCTGGGCTTCTGGCAACTGCACCGCAGCGAGCAGAAGCGCCTGCTGCTCGACAGCTATGCCCAGCGGCGCACGGCCGAGCCGTTGAGTGTCGAACAGCTCCATGGCAATCCCGATCCGGCCTTTCGCCGGGTACGGCTGCGCGGCCAGTTCGACGCTGAACACAGTTACCTGCTGGACAACCGCATGCGCAATGGCCGGATCGGTGTCGAGCTGCTCCAGCCGTTTCACGACCAGGCCAGCGGGCTCTGGTTGCTGGTCAATCGTGGCTGGTTGCCGTGGCCGCAACGGCGCACGCCCGTCCTCTTCAACACGCCTGGGCAGGCGCTGAATATCGATGCCTGGGTCTACGTGGCGCCTGGCGCGACCTTTCAGTTGCAGGCCGACCCGGCCGGTGCCGCCTGGCCACGCCTGGTGACGGCCATCGAACCCGACAAATTCTGGACCGAACTGGGCCGTGAAGGCTTCGCTTACGAGTTGCGTCAGGCCCCCGGCCCCGGCAGCTATGAAACCGACTGGCCGATGGTGGCCGAAGGCATGGGGCCGGAAAAACACCTCGGCTACGCCGTGCAGTGGTTCGCCATGGGCCTGGCCCTGTTCGGCCTCTATCTCTACCTCGGATGGCACAACGCAAGGGAGAAACGGCATGGGAGCGGCCATGAATCGATTCGACACCACTGAGCCACGACCCGCGCAGGCCCGTGGCCGCTGGCAACTGATCCTTATCGTGCTGATGGTCATCGGCCCGATGATCCTCGCCACCGGCATGTACAAGCTGCAGTTCTGGGTACCGGAAAGCCGCAGTTACCATGGCGAACTGATCGGCAATGGCCAGGGCCGTGCCGACCTCGGCGTACAGGCCGACGAGAGCCGCTGGCAGATGCTGGTGACGGCCCCGCAGGAATGCTCGGTGGACTGTCAGCAACTGGTCTACCTGGCACGGCAGATCCATATCGGCCTGGGCCGCGATGCGCCCCGCGCCAGCCATGCGCTGGCGACCGCGCAGCCGCTGGGCGAGGACTACGCGGCCAAGCTGCAACGCGAGTACCCGCAACTGCAGCGCTATTCACTCGATCTTCCGGCCTATACCCGGGAAACCAAGGGTAGCGGCATGCCGCAACTATGGATCATCGATCCCCACGGCAACCTGGTGCTGCGCTATGACGCCCGGGTCAAGGGCAAGGACCTGCTCAACGATCTGCGGCAGCTACTGAAGCTGTCGAACATCGGCTAAGGAGGTCGGCATGGCCAGGCCAGGATTTCGTCTCGCACTGTTCACCACCCTGCTGGCACTGATCGTCGTGCTGCTCGGTGCCTACACGCGCCTGACCCATGCCGGCCTCGGCTGTCCCGACTGGCCGGGATGCTACGGTTTTATCAGCGTGCCCAGGAGCGAAGCCCAACTGGCCCATGCCGAGCTGCATTTTCCCGATGCGCCGGTCGAGGCGCACAAGGGCTGGAACGAAATGATCCACCGTTATTCTGCCGGCACCCTGGGGTTGTTGATCCTGGTGCTGGCGGCCCGTTCCTGGAGGGAACGGCGTCGCGAAGGGCAGCCGCTGAAGCTGCCGTTGTTCCTCCTGGCGCTGGTGTTGGCCCAGGCCGCGTTCGGCATGTGGACGGTGACCCTCAAGCTCTGGCCACAGGTCGTGACCGGCCATCTGCTGGGCGGCTTCGCCACCTTGAGCCTGCTGTTCCTGCTGACTCTGCGCCTGTCCGGTGTGCTGCCGGCGCTGGCCGTGCCACGCCGCCTGCAACGTTGGGCGACGGCCGGGTTGCTGCTGGTGATCCTGCAGATCGCCCTCGGGGGGTGGGTCAGTTCCAACTATGCCGCCGTGGCCTGCATCGACCTGCCGACCTGCCACGGCCAATGGTGGCCGGCGGCGGACTTCGCCAACGGTTTCCATCTGACCCAGCACATCGGCCCCAATTACCTGGGCGGCCAGCTCGACAGCGACGCACGCACGGCGATTCATCTGACCCACCGCCTCGGCGCCCTGTTGGTCACTTTGGTGCTGCTGGGGCTGGCCTGGCAGTTGCGACTGGTTGGCATGAGCCGTCTCTCCGGGTTGTTGCTGTGTGCCCTGGCGGCGCAGATCGGCCTGGGCCTGAGCAACGTCTACTTCCACCTGCCACTGCCGGTGGCCGTGGCCCACAACGCCGGTGGCGCGTTGCTGCTGCTGACCGTGGTGCTGATCAACTATCACGCGCGAACCGCCCTGGTGCGGGTGCGCAAACAGGCGCCCGCGCGTTGGCGGCTCAGCCCACGCGGGACGGTACATGGGCCTGTCACCCTCAAGGGAGAACTGCCATGGCGACTGTAGCCGGCGACCGTCACCGCCAGGCGATCTGGCGCGACTACCTGGAACTGACCAAGCCCAAGGTGGTGGTGCTGATGCTGATCACCTCGCTGGTCGGCATGTTTCTCGCCACCCGCGCCGGCGTACCGTGGACGGTGCTGGTATTCGGCAACCTCGGCATCGGTCTGTGTGCGGGCGGTGCGGCGGCGGTCAACCATGTGGTGGATCGGCGGATCGATGCCGTGATGGCCCGGACCCACAAGCGGCCGCTCGCCGAGGGCCGCATCTCGCCCTCGGCGGCACTGGCCTTTGCGCTGTTGCTGGCAGTGCTCGGCCAGGCGCTGCTGCTGGCCTTCACCAACCCGCTGACGGCCTGGCTGACCCTCGCCTCGCTGCTCGGCTATGCGGTGATCTACACCGGTTTTCTCAAGCGCGCCACGCCGCAGAACATCGTTATCGGCGGCCTGGCCGGTGCGGCCCCGCCGCTATTGGGCTGGGTCGCGGCCACCGGGCACCTGAGCGCCGAGCCGCTGCTGCTGGTGCTGATCATCTTCGCCTGGACCCCGCCGCACTTCTGGGCGCTGGCGATCCATCGCAAGGAAGAGTACGCCAAGGCCGATATCCCGATGCTGCCGGTGACCCATGGCGAGCACTACACCAAGGTGCATATCCTGCTCTACACCTGCGTCCTGCTGGCGGCCAGCCTGCTGCCGTTCGTCATCCACATGAGCGGCGTGCTCTACCTGCTCTGTGCCCTGGGCCTGGGCGCGCGTTTCCTGCACTGGGCCTGGGTGCTGTACCGTGGCAGCCGGCCGCAGGCGGCGATCGCCACCTTCAAGTACTCTATCTACTACTTGTTCCTGCTGTTCATCGCGCTGCTCGTCGATCACTACCTATTGTTGAATCTATGACTCGAAATCAAAAAACCGTCTTCATTCTCGTCGCCGTGGTGGCCCTGATCCTGGGGCTGACGGTCAACAAGGTCCTCAACGGCAAGGGCCAGGGCGATAGCACGGCGCTGATCGATGCCGGGATCATCCTGCTGCCGCAGAGCCGCACGCTGCCGGACGTGAAGATGACCGACCAGGACGGCCAGCCGATGCAGATCGACCAGCTCAAGGACAAGTGGACCCTGCTGTTCTTTGGCTACACCTTCTGCCCGGACATCTGCCCGACCACCCTCGCGCAGTTGCGACAGATCAAGAGCGAGTTGCCCAAGGACGTCGTGGGCAGGTTGCAGATCATCCTGGTGAGTGTCGACCCCCATCGCGACACCCCCCAGCAGCTCAAGCAGTACCTGGGGTATTTCGATCCGCAGTTTCGGGGGCTGACGGCCGGTTCCATCGAGGACCTGCAAAAGCTGGCCAATGCGGTGAGCATCCCGTTCATTCCGGCCGATACCAGCAAACCGAACTACACTGTCGATCATAGTGGCAACTTGGCCATTGTCGGCCCCGATGGCCGTCAGCGTGGGTTTGTTCGGGCACCGCTGAACAACCAGAAACTGGTGGCGCAGTTGCCCAGCCTGCTCAAACGCGAATAAACAAGACGGGTGGGTGAAACTTTCCAGCCGAACGGCACTCAGAGTTTGATATCACTTCGATATCATCTGGCTATTCCCAGCCCATTCTTCAGGACAAGCCCATGAGCAGTTCCTCAGACACCGAACAGGAACGACTCGCAGCCGTCCACGCCTTGCAATGGCTGGAAACAGCCGGTAGTGAGAATTTCGACCGCATCTGCCGGCTGGCCGCCACCTACTTTCGGGTGCCCACGGTGCTGATTTCGCTCGTGGAGCGCGAGCGTCAGTGGTTTGCCGGCCGCGTGGGTTTTGCCGCCAGCCAGACGCCTATCGAGCAATCGTTTTGTCGCTACACCATTGAGCAACCGGGTGTGATGCAGATCCTGGATGCCAAGCAGGATCCGCGTTTCGCCAAAAACCCGCTGGTCACGGCACCCGCCGGCATCTGTTTTTATGCCGGTGCGCCGTTGCGTGACCACCATGGGCGCGTATTGGGCAGCTTGTGCCTGATCGATAGCGAAACGCGCCAGCTCGATGACGATCAAGTCACGGTGTTGCAAGACTTCGCCGAGATGGTCATGGTCCAGATCGAGCAGCGACAACTGCTGAAGTACCGTCACCCCGTCAGCGGCTTGCCCAACCTGCAGCAATTTCTACGCGACACCCAGGTGCTCTCTCTCGCCGAAGGGATGGCGCGGTTGATTGTGATGGTGCAACTGCAGGAAGAGCCTTCTGGTGGTCAGTTGAGCCAGGAAAGAAGGCTTGACGCTCAAATTTCGCAGAGCTGTGAGTTGGCCACGAACCTGCGTCGCCGCCTGGATGGGGTGGCCGAGCTTTATCATATCGGCGATCGGGATTTCTGCGTGCATTTGAGCTGTGAAGCCAAACGGCATCCGGAACTGTTCTGTGTATTGTTGGCTTTGATTTCCGAGTCGTTTGTCGATCAGGTGGTTCGCGTGGGTCTGGCCGTTTGCGAAAACGGTGAGCAGACAGCCGCGACGCTGGTGCGCAAGGCCACTTACGCGGTTGGCCTGGCGAATTACCGTCACAGCCTCTGGGCTGCCTATGATGACACCCTCGATTGTGCCCAGCGCCGTGCCTTCACCTTGCTCGCGGACCTTAATGACGCCTTGGCCGGCGGTGATGTCTACTTGGAGTATCAACCGCGCTTCAGCGTACAGGATGGTCGTCTGATCAGTGCCGAGGCCTTGATCCGCTGGCGTCATCCGACACTGGGCAAGCTGTCACCGGCGGAATTCATTCCGTTGATCGAGCGCTCCGGAAGGATCAGCACGGTGACCCGCTGGGTGATTGATCGTGCCCTGCAGGATCTCAGTGTCTGGAGTGACGTCGACATTCGGTTGTCGGTGAACCTGTCGGCCCAGGACTTCCAGAACATGGATATCGCCCAGACATTGCGCGATACCTGTGAACAGTACGCTGTCTCGCCCCGCCGCCTGGAAGTGGAAATTACCGAGGGCGAGTGGATCAGGGCCGATAACCAGGTGATCAGCCAATTGACGGCCATTCGGGCACTGGGCATTGATGTGGCCATTGATGACTTCGGCACCGGCTACAGCAACTTCGCCTACCTGCATGAGATCCCCGCCAATATCCTGAAACTGGACAAGTCGCTGGTGACCGACCTCGAAAACAATTCGCGAAACCGCACGATTACCCGTTCAGTGCTGCAACTCGCCCAGGAACTGGGCTATCGCACGGTGGCCGAGGGTATCGAGACGTTCCGCTGCCTGAGCCTGGTGCATGAATACGGTTGTCATGAAGCGCAGGGTTATTTCCTCAGTCGGCCACTGGGCATTGATCATTTCAAGCGCCATTGGGCCGATATCGCCCTGACGTTCAACCCGGACCTTTGGCACGACAGCGCATCGGAAGTCGTGCCTCTCCACGTTTGAGGTCCGTCCTGCGCGGCTATTTGGCGAACAGTTGCCCGATATCCTTGAATGCCTTGAACTCCAGCGCGTTACCACACGGATCGAGCAGGAACATCGTCGCCTGCTCGCCGACCTGCCCCTTGAAGCGCACGTAGGGTTCGATCACGAATCGGGTGTCCCGGGTCCGCAGGCGTTCGGCCAGTGCTTCCCATTCTGCCCAGCCCAGCACCACGCCGAAATGCGGCACCGGCACGTCATGGCCGTCCACCGGGTTGCTCATGACCTGTTCCTGGGCGGCGGTCCTGGCTTGGTAGTGGATCACCAGTTGGTGGCCGAAAAAATCGAAGTCGACCCAATGATCGCTGCTGCGTCCTTCGGGACAGCCGAATACCTCGCCGTAGAAGCGTCGGGCTGCGCCCAGGTCATGGACGGGAATTGCCAGATGAAAAGGAGAAAGCGCCATGACTGATACCCGCCTTGAGAAATGAGCTTTCAGTCTAGAGACGATTATTTTGTTTAAAAGCGCATATTCTTGCCGTCGAGCACAAATTATTTTGTCGTATCCTGCTTGCCTGTTTCATTTCGCTTCTGGATGCGCCCTATGCTGCGAGAGCTCAAGACCTTTATCCGTGTGGCCCGCGAAGGCACCTTTGTCGCCGCCGGGCAGCAGTTGGGGCTGACGCCATCGGCGGTCAGTGCGCAGATGCGGGTATTGGAGCAACACCTGGGTGTACGGTTGTTCGACCGCAGTGGCCGCGCCGCCGTGCTGAACGCGGCCGGACGTCACGCCTTGCCGCTGGCCGAGCAGATTCTCGCGCTGTACGGCGCGATGGCGCTGCCCACGGCGGCAGCGGAGTGGCAGGGCGAGCTGCGCATCGGTGCAATCGCCACGGTGCAGACCGGCCTGCTGCCGCGCGCGCTGCCGAGGTTTCGCGAGGCGGCGCCGCGAGTTGAACTGAAGCTGGTTCCCGGGGTTTCGCTCAACCTGTTGAGCCAGGTCGAAGCCGGTGAGCTGGACCTGGCCCTGCTGATCAAGTCGCCGTTCGAGTTGCCCAAGGAGTTGCTCGAGATCCCGCTGGCCCGCGAGGCTTTTGTGCTGATCGCGCCATTACGTCTGGCCGGTGATGATCCGCTGCAACTGCTCGCCGAGCAGCCGTTCGTCCGGTATGACCGGGCTTCGTTTGGTGGGCGCTTGGTCAGTCAGTTTCTGCGTGAGCGGCGGATTCAGGTGCATGATGTGCTGGAGCTGGACGAGATCGAGGCGATTGCGCGGATGGTCGAGTGCGGGCTGGGGGTGTCGTTGGTGCCCAAGGCGGGATTGTGGTTGCAGCGGGCGGATCAGTTGCGGGTGATCGAACTGGGCGAGTTGACCTTCGAACGGCAACTGATCGCGGTATTGCGCCGCGCCCAGCGCCAGCCAGCATTGGATTGTCTGCTGGACTGCTTGCAGGCCTGTGGAACTACGCCATAGGACCTGCGGGAGCCGGTTTTTGTGGACGCAGGATTTATCCGCGAACAGGGCGGCGCGGTTTTTCTGAAGACCCCGTCATCGTTCTTCGCGGCGCCGAACCGCCGCGAAGAGGCTCTGGAGCTTAGAACGCCGGAACGATCGAACCCTTGTACTTATCCAGAATGAACGCCTTCACTTCCGGGCTGTGCAGCGCGGCTACCAGTTTCTTCATGGCATCCGAGTCCTTGTCGTCCGGGCGGGCGACCAGGATGTTCACGTAGGGCGAGTCTTTACCCTCGATGAACAGCGCGTCCTTGGACGGATCGAGCTTGGCTTCCAGGGCGTAGTTGGTGTTGATCAGCGCCAGATCGACCTGGGTCAGCACGCGTGGGATGGTCGCGGCTTCCAGTTCACGGATCTTCAGGTCTTTGGGATTCTCGGCGATGTCCTTGGGCGTCGACAGGATGTTGTTCGAGTCCTTGAGCTTGATCAGGCCGGCCTTTTCCAGCAGCAACAGCGCACGACCGCCGTTGGTGGCGTCGTTGGGGATCACCACGGCAGCGCCGCCCGGCAGGTCGGCCAGTTGCTTGTACTTGCTGGAGTAGGCGCCCAGCGGCTCGATGTGCACGCCGGCGACGCTGACCAGGTGGGTGCCCTTGGACTTGTTGAACTCATCCAGGTACGGCTGGTGCTGGAAGAAGTTGGCATCCAGGCGCTTCTCGGCCACCTGCACGTTCGGCTGCACGTAGTCGGTGAAGACCTTGATCTTCAGGTCCACGCCTTCCTTGGCCAGGGTCGGCTTGATGAATTCGAGGATTTGCGCGTGTGGCACGGGACTGGCGCCCACGCTCAGGATTTCTGCGGCTTGGGCGGAAAAGGCCGCGACGGCGGCGACGACTGCGATCAGTTTTTTCATCGAACGACTCCATGTGGGATGCCGCTTGGCATCTGCCGGCCCACGGGCCGGCGATTCGGTAGGTTGCGAAAGCGTTTGGGGTTACTTGCGCGAGAAACGCGCCACGAGTTTGTCGCCAATGGTCTGCAGCACCTGGACCAGCACCACCAGCATGACCACGGTGACCAGCATCACATCGTTCTGGAACCGCTGGTAACCATAGCGGATCGCCAGGTCGCCGAGGCCGCCGGCACCGACCACGCCGGCCATGGCGGTATAGCCTACCAGCGTGATGGTGGTCACGGTGATGGCCGCCAGGATACCCGGACGGGCTTCCGGCAACAGCGCATTGAAGACGATCTGGCGGGTGGTCGCGCCCATGGCCTGGGTCGCTTCGATGATGCCGCGGTCGACCTCGCGCAGGGCGGTTTCCACCAACCGGGCGAAGAACGGCGCGGCACCGATCACCAGCGGTGGAATGGCGCCGGCCACCCCCAGCGAGGTGCCGGTGAGGAACACGGTGGTGGGGATCAGCACGATCAGCAGGATGATGAACGGCAGCGAGCGCACCACGTTGACCACGAACGACAGCGCCGAGTAGGTCGCCTTGTGTTCGAGCAGTTGGCGCGGGCTGCACAGGAACAGCAGCACGCCCAGCGGCAGGCCGAGCAGTACGGTGAACAGCAGCGAGCCGCCGAGCATCATCAGGGTGTCGCCAGTGGCTTCCCAGATGTCCGACCAGTCGATATTGGCGAAGAAGCTCAGAAACAGGTCCATCAGCGCAGTACCTCCATATGGACGTCAGCCGCAGCGAAGCGGGCGAAGGCGGCATCCAGATCACCGCCGGTGATGGCCAGCGTCAGTTGCCCATAGGGGGTGTCCTTGATGCGGTCGATGCGGCCGGCGAGGATGCTGTAGTCGACCCCGGTTTCCCGGGCCACGGTACCCAGCAGCGGCGCGTAGGTGGCATCACCCTGGAAGGTCAGGCGCACGATACGGCCCGGTACGTGGGCGAAGTCGTTGCGTTGCTCGTTTTCGTCGATCTGCTCGTCTTCCTGGACGAAGCGCCGGGTGGTCGGGTGCTCGGGGTGCAGGAACACCTGGGCCACCGGACCCTGTTCGACGATCACGCCGGCATCCATCACGCCGACCACGTCGCAGACGCGGCGGATCACGTCCATCTCGTGGGTGATCAGGACGATGGTCAGTTTCAGCTCGCGGTTGATTTCGGCCAGCAATTGCAGGACCGAGGCGGTTGTCTGCGGGTCAAGGGCGCTGGTGGCTTCGTCGCACAGCAGGATCTTCGGCTTGGTCGCCAGGGCGCGGGCGATGCCGACGCGCTGTTTCTGCCCGCCGGACAACTGCGAGGGGTATTTCTTCGCGTGGTCGGCCAGGCCGACACGCTGCAGCAGTTCGGCGACGCGCTGGTCGATCTCCCGGCGGGACAGTTCACCGGCCAGGGTCAGCGGCAGCGCGACGTTGTCGGCAACGGTCTTGGACGCGAGCAGGTTGAAGTGCTGGAAGATCATCCCGACCTGCTGGCGAAAGCGCCGCAGGCCATTGGCGTCGAGTGCGGTGATTTCCTCACCGTCGACCACGATCTTGCCGCCGGTGGGTTCTTCCAGGCGGTTGATCAGACGCAGCAGGGTGCTTTTGCCAGCGCCGGAATGGCCGATCAGACCGAACACCTGTCCGGCTTCGACGCGCAGGTTGGTCGAATGCAGGGCGGGAATATCCTTACCGGCAACCCGGTAGGTTTTATGGACGTTATGAAACTCGATCACGTAGCGAACCTTGTGGGGCGCAATGGAAAGGGGTCAGCGGTTAGCCGGGCGCGCATTTTAGCCTGTCCGTATAGATGCTATTAGCATTTATTTCGCATGCAACCTGCGATTTGGCAATAACACGATCAGTGGTCAGAAAAAAGGAACGGCTCGTCATCAGCGGCAGTCACTCGTTAGGCACGTCGAATCCCATTCCCGTGGACCCTGTCGGTTATCCGGCCGGTCTGCGGCGACTGTCACCGAGGAATCCGTCTGATGAATACCCAGAAACCTAAGGCCACCCAGAGCCAACTGGCTGGAACCGATACCCAGGATCGTGGCAACACCAACGACAAGTTGCAGAGCCTGGAACCCTTTCGCTCCGACGCCACCGGGCAGGCGTTGCGCACCAATCAGGGGGTGAAGGTCGTCGATAACCAGAACAGCCTGAAAGCCGGGGCCCGTGGGCCTTCGCTGCTGGAAGACTTCATCATGCGTGAAAAGATCACGCATTTCGACCATGAGCGGATTCCCGAGCGCATCGTGCACGCACGAGGCACCGCCGCCCATGGTTACTTTCAGGCCTACGAGAGCCACGCGGCGTTGACCAAGGCCGGCTTTCTCCAGGACCCTGGCACCCAGACGCCGGTGTTCGTGCGCTTCTCCACCGTTCAGGGACCCCGTGGCTCCGGGGATACCGTACGGGACATCCGCGGCTTTGCGGTGAAGTTCTTCACCGAAGAAGGCAATTTCGACCTGGTCGGCAACAACGTGCCGGTGTTCTTCATTCAGGATGCCATCAAGTTTCCCGATTTCGTCCACGCGGTCAAACCCGAGCCCCATAACGAAATCCCCACGGGCGGTTCGGCCCACGACACCTTCTGGGATTTCGTGTCGCTGGTGCCGGAGTCTGCGCATGCGGTGATCTGGGCGATGTCCGACCGGGCGATTCCGCGCAGCCTGCGAGCTATGCAGGGCTTTGGGGTGCACACCTTCCGGCTGGTCGATGCCGACGGCGGCTCGCGCTTCGTCAAGTTTCACTGGCGCCCCAGCGTTGGCACTTTTTCGCTGGTGTGGGACGAAGCGCAGAAACTGGCCGGCAAGGACACCGACTTTCATCGTCGCGATCTCTGGGAGTCGATTGAAAGCGGCGACTACCCGGAGTGGGAACTGGGCGTGCAGGTCATTGCCGAAGAGGATGAGCACAGCTTCGACTTCGATATCCTCGACCCGACCAAGCTGATTCCCGAGGAACTGGTGCCCATCCAGCCGCTGGGCAAGATGGTGCTCAACCGCAATCCGGACAATTTCTTTGCCGAAACCGAGCAGGTCGCCTTCTGCCCCGGACACATCGTGCCGGGGATCGATTTCTCCAACGACCCCTTGCTGCAAGGCCGGCTGTTTTCCTACACCGATACCCAGATCAGCCGCCTGGGCGGACCGAACTTCCACGAGATCCCGATCAACCGACCGCTGGCGCCGTTTCACAGCAGCCAGCGCGATGCCCAGCATCGTACGGTGATCGACAAGGGTCGGGCGTCCTACGAGCCCAACTCGATCGATGCCGGCTGGCCGAGGGAAACCCCGCCGGCGGCCCGGGATGGCGGCTTCGAGAGTTATCCCGAACGGATCGATGCGGCGAAGATACGCCAGCGCAGCGAGTCGTTTTCCGACCACTTCTCCCAGGCCCGGCTGTTCTTCCACAGCATGAGCCCGCACGAGCAGGAACACATCATCGCCGCCTACAGCTTCGAGCTGGGCAAGGTGGAGCGTGAGCATATCCGCGCACGGCAGGTGAACGAGATCCTCGCCAACATCGACCTGGAGCTGGCGGCGCGGGTTGCGGTCAACCTTGGCTTGCCAGCACCGACAGCCGGTACGGTGGCACCGCGCAAGACCGCGTTGGAACAGTCGCCGGCATTGAGCCAGGCGAACCTGCTGGCGGGAAACATCAAGACGCGCAAAGTGGCGATTCTGGCCGCGAATGGCGTCGATGGTGGGGCGATCGCGGCGATCCGCAAGGTATTGGAAGCCGAAGGCGCCCATGCCCGGCTGCTCGGGCCGACTTCGGCAGCCGTGACGACCGCCAAGGGCGAGAGCCTGACGGTGGATGCTTCGATGGAGGGCTTGCCGTCAGTGGCGTTCGATGCGGTGTATGTGCCGGGTGGCGTGGCGTCGGTCAAGGCGCTCGGCAGTAACGGCGTGGCGCTGCATTACCTGCTGGAGGCCTACAAGCACCTCAAGCCGATTGCTGTCCATGAGGACGCGAAGCCCTTGCTGGAGAAACTGCATCTGCAGGCGGATGCGGGGTTGCTGGTGGGCAGTGACGCCAAGGCGCTGAAGGCGTTTGTCGCGGCGCTGGCCGAGCATCGGGTCTGGGAGCGCGAGGAACGGGCCAAGGCGGTGCCGGCCTGACGGACGCTTTCGCTGGCAAGCCAGCTCCCACACTGACCGCGTCGGGCACAGGTCTCGCATGCGCCGGGATACTGGGGACTGTGCCTGATGCAGGTCTTGTGTACACCACAAGACCTGTGGGGGCGGGCTTGCCCGCGATCAGCGGTATCAGGGCTTGCGTGGGCTCAGCACCACCTGGGCCTGTACATTGCGGTCGATCTGCTTGTCGAGCTTCAACGCAAAGTCCGGGTCGAGCTTCTTCACCCGCTTGCCCAGCAGGGTCGCCAGCCACGGGTAGTCCTGGGTACGTGGTACCTGGAAGGTCACCGCGCACTGGTAATTGACCACATCCGCCGCCAGCGCATCCATCTGCTTGCGCAGCAGCGCAATGTCCTGGATGTTCAGGGCGATGGTGCTGCTTTCGGCACTCGGGTCGATCAGCCTGGCGGCAGGTTTGGCTTCGGCGGCCTGGAGTTCGGCCTCGGCTTTTTCCAGTTCTGCCTTGCGCGCCTGGGCGATGGCGCCGTTGACGCCGCCGGTCAGCGCCGGAGCCTTGGGCATCAGCGCCCGGGCACGGCTCAGCGCCGTGGCGGCGGCATTGACGTCGCCCTTCTGCAGCACGATCTGGCTGCGTTGCAGATAGGCTTCGGCCAGTTGTCGCTGGTACTGGACCAGTTGCGGGTCGTCGGGGGACTGCGCCTGCAAGGTGGCCAACTGGTCCTCGGCGGTGGCCAGTTCGTTGCTGTTGATGTTCTGTTCCAGCGCGGCAATCGCCGTGGCCCGGGCATCGGGTACGGCGGTGTCGGCCGGCGGGGTGCTCTGACAGGCACCCAACAGCAGGGAAAATGCGGCAAGGAGCAGATAACGGGAGGCGGAAAGCTTCATTCCTGCGACTCTCTAATTGCGCAAAAAACGAGCAAGTCTACACCCCTCTGCGTGGCAGAACAAAACTCAGCAGAAACAGGCCGGCAGCCACCACCACAATGGACGGCCCGGCGGGGGTGTCCTTGAACCACGAAAGCGCCAATCCGCCACATACCGCGAGGATGCCCAGCAGGCTGGCGCCGACGGCCATCTGCTCCGGCGAGCGGGCGTGGCGCTGCGCGGCGGCGGCGGGGATGATCAGCAGTGAAGTGATCAGCAGCACACCGACGATCTTCATCGCCACCGCGATCACCACGGCGATCAGTAGCATCAGCGCCATGCGCAATGTCGCCACCGGCAGGCCCTCGACGGTCGCCAGTTCCTCATGCACGGTGATCGCCAGCAATGGTCGCCACAGCGCGACCAGCAGCGCCAGCACCGCCGCGCTACCGCCGAGAATCCAGGCCAGGTCGGTGCCGCTGATCGCCAGCAGGTCGCCGAACAGGTAGGCCATCAGGTCGATCCGCACTTCGTGCATGAAACTCAAGACCACCAGGCCCAGGGACAGCGTGCTCGGTGCGAGAATCCCCAGCAGCGTGTCGGACGCCAGCGGCTGGCGCTGTTGCAGAGTCACCAGCAGCACCGCCAGCAGCAGGCAGCCGACGGTCACCGCCAGGGTCGGGCTGATGTCCAGCAGAAAGCCCAGGGCTACGCCGAGCAGCGCGGCGTGGGACAGGGTGTCGCCAAAATAGGCCATGCGTCGCCAGACCACGAACGAACCCAGCGGGCCTGCCACGATCGCCAGGGCCAGGCCTGCAAGCAGGGCGTAGAGCAGAAAATCAGCCATGCTTGCAGCTATCTCCGTGAACGTGGGCATGGGCCGTCGCGGCCGTTTCGCTGACCACCGTGCCATGCAGGTCATGGGCGTGGTCGTGATGGTGGTGGTAGATCGCCAGGCTCGGCGCGTTGCTGCCGAACAGCTCGACGAAGGCCGGGTCGCCGCTGACCTGCTCGGGATGCCCGGAGCAACAGACGTGGCGATTGAGGCAGACCACCTGATCGGTGGTGCTCATCACCAGGTGCAGGTCGTGGGAAACCATCAGCACGCCGCAGCCATGGCGGTCGCGCAGGCGGGTGATCAGGCTGTACAGCTCGGCCTGGCCGGCGACGTCGACGCCCTGCACCGGCTCGTCGAGAACCAGCAGCTCGGGTTCGCGCAACAGCGCCCGGGCCAGCAGCACCCGCTGCATTTCGCCGCCGGAAATGCTCTGCACCGGGCTGTCGATCACCTGTTCGGCACCGACTTCACCGAGCGCAGCCAGCGCCCGGGCGCGGTCGACTCCCGGCACCAGGCGCAGGAAGCGCAGCACCGACAGTGGCAGGGTCGGATCGACGTGCAGCTTCTGCGGCATATAGCCGACCCGCAGCCGGGGTTTGCGCCAGACACTGCCGCGCGTCGGCTTGAGCAGGCCGAGCACGGCGCGCACCAGGGTGGTCTTGCCGGCGCCGTTGGGGCCGATCAGGGTGACGATCTGCCGCGGCTCGACGCTCAGCTGGATATTGTCCAGCACGTCCTGCCCGGCGAAGGTCACGCCGACCTGATCGAGGCGAATCAGCGCAGTGCTCATCAGGCCCCCTGGCAGCCCGAGCAGAGGCCAACTACTTCGACGGTCTGGCCCTCGACGACGAAACCGACGTCCCTGGCGCTCTGGACGATGGCGTCGCTGATGGTCTTCTGCTCCAGCTCGATGGCTGCGTGGCAGTTGCGGCAGATCAGGAACTGACCCTGGTGGGTGTGCTCCGGATTGTTGCAGCCGACGAAGGCATTGAGCGAGGCAATGCGATGGACCAGGCCGTTGTCGAGCAGGAAGTCCAGCGCGCGGTACACCGTCGGTGGCGCGGCGCGGCGGCCGTCCTGCTCGCTGAGCACGGCGAGGATGTCGTAGGCGCCCAGCGGCTTGTGGCTCTGCCAGACCAGCTCCAGCACGCGCCGGCGCAGAGCGGTCAGGCGCAGGCCCTGCCGCGCGCACAGCGCATCGGCCTCGGACAGCGCGCTGTGCACGCAGTGGGAGTGATCGTGGGGGCGACTGGCGAGAGGGGTTTTAGGCATGAGCGGCGACGATTGTTGTGAGAGACGTTATTATGTTACCTGTTCCTGCCGCCTTGAGTGTTCCTCGTGCCCCGTCTTTTTGCCTTTTTTGTCGCTATAAGCGCCGGTTTGTTCGCGATCGGACCTGTCCAGGCCCAGGTCAGCGTGTTGACCAGCATCAAGCCCCTGCAACTGATCGCCGCGGCGGTCGAGGACGGCGTCGACACGCCCGAGGTACTGCTGCCGCCGGGCGCTTCGCCGCACAATTACGCGCTGCGGCCGTCCGATGTGCGCAAGGTGCAGTCGGTGGAGTTGCTGTACTGGATCGGCCCGGACATGGAAAGTTTCCTGCCCCGCGTGCTCAAGGGCCGCAGCCTGCCGACCGTGGCCGTGCAGGATCTGCCGGGGATGAAGTTGCGTCGATTCGCCGAAGATAGCCACTCCCACGCCGAAGAGGCCGATGAGCACGACCACGATCACCGTCCGGGTTCGCTGGATGCGCATCTGTGGCTGTCGACCGTCAATGCGCGGGTAATTGCTGCACGCATGGCCGAGGACCTGGCCAAGGCCGATCCGACTAATGCTGAGCGCTACCGGCATAACGCCGAGGCCTTCTCGGGCCGCCTGGATGCCCTGGATGCGCGGCTCAAGGCGCGCCTGGCGGGTGTGGCGAACAAGCCGTACTTCGTCTTCCATGAGGCCTTCGATTACTTCGAGAGCGCCTACGGGCTCAGGCACGCCGGGGTATTCAGCGTTGCGACCGAAGTGCAACCGGGCGCCCAGCATGTCGCGGCGATGCGTACGCGGCTGCAGGAAGTCGGCAAGACCTGCGTGTTCAGCGAGCCGCCATTGCGGCCTAGGTTGGCCGAGACACTGGTGTCCGGGTTGCCGGTGAAGCTGGCGGAGCTGGATGCGTTGGGCGGTTATACGCCGGCGACGGCCCATGGCTATGAGCAGGTGCTGGAAAAACTCGGTAACGATTTGGCCGGTTGCCTGGAATCCTTGTAGGCAGGACCGGCCTCTTCGCGGGTAAGCCGCTCACCTACACGTTCTCGGCGTTCGCAACATTGTGCACGCCACAGGCCTGTAGGAGCGCGGCTTGCCCGCGAAAGGGCCCTCAAGGGCGCCGAAAGTCCTTCTGTCGATCAGAGGGCAAACGGCAACAGCACACTCACCTGCTGCCGCTGCGCCAGGCGCAGCTGGAACTCCATCGGATCGTGAATCAGCACGTCCTGCCCGGCAAAGGACTCGGCGGCGATCAACCGTGACAGCCAGAAGCGCACGCAGGCCACCCGCAGCAGGGTCGGCCACAGCTCGGCCTCGCTCGCGGTGAACGGTCGCAACGCCGCATACGCGCCCAGCAGGGCGCGGGCGCGTTGGCCATCGAGCAGGCCGTCGTCATCCGAGCACCAGTCGTTCAGGGCGATTGCCACGTCGTACAGCATCGGCCCCGAGCAGGCGTTGTAGAAGTCGATCAGACCGGTCAGGTGCGTGCCTTCGAACATTGCGTTGTCGCGGAACAGGTCGGCATGCAGGTTGGCTCGCGGCAGGGCGAGGATCTTCGCCTTGCAGCGGCCTATTTCTTCCAGGGCGGTTTCCAGCAGGTCGTGGGCCTCGGTGCCCAGGTGCGACTTCAGCGTGTTGCCTTCCTCGAGCATCCAGTCCAGGCCGCGGTCGGTCTTGCGTTCGATGATCCGGTCGCGGGTCGCCAGGTGCAGGTGGCCGAGCAGTTCGCCCACCTGGGCGCAATGCTGGGCGTTGGCCTGCTTGATGTGCTTGCCGGCCAGGCGCGGTTGCAGCAGGGCCGGCTTGCCAGCCAGCTCACGCAGGGCCTGGCCGTCGGTGGTACGCAAGGCGTAGGGCACCGGCAGGTCGGCGTCGTGTAGCACGTCGAGCAGTTCGATGAAGAACGGCATTTCCTGCACCGGGCCGCGCTCGACCAGGGTCAGGACATACTCGCCCTGCTCCAGACTGATGAAGAAGTTGGTGTTTTCACTGCCAGCGGCAATTCCCTGGAAATCGAGCAGGCGACCGAGCCCGTAGGGGGCGAGAAAGGTTTCCAGCTCGGGTCGAGCCAGGGGGGTGAACACAGACATGTTTAGAGCTGCCAGTCCGGGCGCCGCGATCGAGCCGGCGCCGCTTAGGGTTAAAGGGTTATTTCCACTCGAAGATCTTCCATGACGGAATCAGCATATCCGGCTGATCCGAACGGATAAAGTTTGCATCAGTTCCGTCGGCGCGTACCAGAAAGTACGGCTTGCCCCCTTTCGGGATGACCTTGATGGCGTACAGAAAGCCATTTTGCCGGTATTCCTGGATGGTTTTGTCGCCTTCCGTGCGGATGGTCACCTCTGGATCGGCCGAAGGTGCATCATCCGCGGCCATCGCCGCCAACGGAGTGAGTGCAAACAGGCCGGCCAACAACAAGCGATTGAGCGTACGCATGATAACCTTGTCCCTTTGTCGTCAACGGTCCCATTATTCTACCGCTGGACCCGCCGAAAAGGTTGATCGCGCTCATGAGCAAAGCTCCCCTCGTCCTGGTGGACGGTTCTTCGTACCTGTACCGCGCGTTTCACGCGATGCCGCCGCTTACCAATTCCAAGGGGGTGCCGACCGGTGCAGTGAAGGGCGTCCTGAACATGCTCCGCAGCCTGCGCAAGCAGTACCCGGACAGCCCGTTCGCCGTGGTGTTCGATGCCAAGGGCGGCACCTTCCGCGACGAAATGTTCGCCGACTACAAGGCCAACCGGCCGAGCATGCCCGACGAAATGCGTGTGCAGATCGAGCCGCTGCATGCCAGCGTGCGCGCCATGGGCTTCCCGCTACTGTGCGTGGAAGGCGTGGAAGCCGACGACGTGATCGGTACCCTGGCCCGCAGCAGCGCGGCGGCGGATCGTCCGGTGGTGATCTCCACCGGCGACAAGGACATGGCTCAGCTGGTCGACGGGCATATCACCCTGGTCAACACCATGTCCGAGACGTCCATGGATGTGGAAGGCGTGAAGGCCAAGTTCGGCGTCGCGCCGGAGCAGATCATCGACCTGCTGGCGCTGATGGGCGACTCCTCCGACAACATCCCCGGAGTCAAGGGCGTCGGTGAGAAGACCGCCGTGGCCCTGCTGGTGGGGGTCAACGGCGGCCTGAAAGAGCTGTATGCCAACCTCGACCTGGTGCCGACCCTGCCGATCCGCGGGGCCAAGACCCTGCCGGCCAAGCTGCTTGAACATCAGGAAATGGCGTTCCTGTCCTATCGGCTGGCGACCATCAAGGTCGATGTGGAGCTGGAGGTCGGCCTTGACGACCTGCACCTGGGTGAGCCGGATCGGGACAAGCTGATCGAACTGTATACCTCGCTGGAATTCAAGGGCTGGCTCGACGAGCTGAACCGCGACGCCAAGCGCGCCAGTTTGCAGGAAACCGCCGCGCCAGCGGCGACCCCGGCGGTGGTCGAGGATGCAGCGGCTGAAACCGCTGTGCCGGCCCCTGCCGAGCCGCAGTACGAAACCATCCTCGACCCGGCGCGCCTTGACGTCTGGCTGAAGAAGCTGCAGGACGCCAAGCTGTTCGCCTTCGATACCGAGACCACCGGGATCGACGCCCAGCAGGCGCAACTGGTCGGGGTGTCCTTTTCCGTGCAGGCCAACGAAGCGGCCTACATTCCGCTGACCCACTCCTACATCGGCGTGCCGCAGCAACTGGACCGCGACAGCGTATTGCTGGCGCTCAAGCCGCTGCTGGAAGACCCGCAGAAACTCAAGGTCGGCCAGCACGCCAAGTTCGACATGAACATCCTCGCCAACTGTGCGATCGGTGGTGATCCCGAGCAGGGCATCAGCGTGCGTGGCATCGCTTTCGACACCATGCTCGAATCCTATGTGCTGAACTCCACCGCGACTCGCCATGACATGGACAGCCTGGCCAAGAAGTACCTGGACTACGACACCGTCAGCTTCCAGGACATCGCCGGCAAAGGTGCCAAGCAGCTGACCTTCGACCAGATTCCCCTGGAGCAGGCCGGCCACTACGCCGCCGAAGATGCCGACGTGACCCTGCGTCTGCACCAGGCATTGCACGAGCAGTTGGCCGCGATTCCGAGCCTGGCCAGCGTGTTGAGCGACATCGAGATTCCGTTGGTGCCGGTGCTGGCGCGCATCGAGCGCCAGGGTGCCCTGGTCGACAAGGACCTGCTGGGCGTGCAGAGCATCGAGCTGGGCAACAAGATGGTCGAGCTTGAGCGCGAGGCGTTCAAGATCGCCGGTGAAGAGTTCAACCTCGGTTCGCCCAAGCAACTGGGGGTGATCCTCTACGAGAAACTCGGTCTGCCGGTGCTGAAGAAAACCGGCAAGGGTCAGCCCTCGACTGCCGAGGAAGTCTTGGCCAAGCTGGCCGAGGACGATTATCCGCTGCCCAAGGTGCTGATGCAGTACCGTTCCATGAGCAAGCTCAAGAGCACCTATACCGACCGCCTGCCGGAGCAGATCAACCCGCGCACCGGGCGTATCCACACCTCCTACCACCAGGCGGTGGCGGCGACTGGCCGGCTGTCCTCCAGCGACCCGAACCTGCAGAACATCCCGGTGCGTACCGCCGAAGGCCGGCGCATCCGTCAGGCGTTCGTTGCGCCCAAGGGCTACAAGCTGCTGGCGGCGGACTATTCGCAGATCGAGCTGCGGATCATGGCCCATCTGTCGAAGGACGAGGGGCTGCTCAATGCCTTCCGTGACAACCTCGACGTGCACACGGCCACTGCGGCCGAGGTGTTCAAGGTCGAGTTGAACGAGGTCACCTCCGACCAGCGACGCAGTGCCAAGGCGATCAACTTTGGCCTGATCTACGGCATGGGCGCGCAGAAGCTGGGCAAGGACATCGGCGTCGACACCAAGACCGCCAAGGCCTATATCGACGTGTATTTCGCTCGTTACCCCGGGGTTCGCGAATACATGGAGCGCACCCGTGGTCAGGCGTCCGAGCAAGGTTATGTCGAGACCCTGTTCGGTCGCCGGCTGTACCTGCCGGACATCCACTCCAACAAACCCCAGGAGCGCGCGGCCGCCGAGCGTACGGCGATCAACGCGCCGATGCAGGGCACGGCGGCGGATATCATCAAGAAGGCCATGGTCAAGGTCGACGACTGGTTGACCAGTTCCGGACTGGACGCCAAGGTCATTCTTCAGGTGCACGACGAATTGGTGCTGGAGGTGCGCGAGGATCTGGTGGCCGAGGTCAGCGAGCAGATCCGCGTCCACATGAGCGGTGCGGCGCAACTGGATGTGCCGTTGCTGGTCGAGGTTGGCGTGGGCAACAACTGGGATGAGGCGCACTGATCGCGGGCTTCCCAGGTGTTCGCGGGGTGATGGCCGCCTGCGGCGGTTCGCGGGCAAGCCCGGCTCCTGCAGGGAGCGTGTGGTATGTGCATTCCGTGCCCGGCACCGCACTGTTGGAGCCGGGCTTGTCGGGGCGCCGAACCGCCGCGAACAGGCCCGCAAGTGTATCGAAGGGCTTTGGTTCTGAATTCTTCAATGGCTATGCGAAATAGTTTTTGAAGAGAGGGGGAACTAAATCGGCCTGCGGCCACTCAGAGGTATTGAATGGCTGGTGAAGCCCTTCGATGCTCCTATGTTGTGTTAAGTGTTGGCAGATATTCTGGACCCCGCCCTAGCGGTCCGGAACTTGGACCCCGAACTTCCCCTCCCCACACGAAGTCCGGGGTTTTTTTTGTCCAAACGGTTTGTGGCGCGTTCATGCTGCGTTAAAAGTGCGGCTTGAAATGCGCATTCAGACGCCCTGAATTGCGCTTTTTCGCCGCTTTTCCTTGCCTGAACCACCAAAGACCGTTTCGCGTGCGCAGCAGCCCGGGGGCGCACCGCTTCCTGTAGGAGCCGGGCTTGCCCGCGAACCGCCGCAGGCGGCCATCCTCAGGGCTCTGCTGCCCCCATAAACCGCCATCGCCCGCAGTCAGCCAGAACCAGGCGCTGAAGCGGATTACTCCGCCTCTTCCTGCGCACCGTTCTCCATCAGCCCCAGCCAATCGGCCAGCACCGTGTAGGCCTCTTCCAGACCCTGGCGCTTGGGCGCCGAGAACAGCTGGATGGTCACTGCCTGGCCCCAGCCCTTGCGGATTTCCGCCTGGACCTGGAGCAGGGTGTTCTTCGCCGCGCCATAGGTCAGCTTGTCGGCCTTGGTCAGCAGGATATGCATCGGCATGCCGCTGGCGATCGACCAGTCGAGCATCAGGCGGTCGAAGTCGGTCATCGGATGGCGCACGTCCATCATCAGGATCAGGCCCTTGAGACTTTCGCGGCTGCCCAGATAGGCCTCCAGGTGACGCTGCCAGTGCTGCTTGAGCGGAATCGGAACTTTTGCATAACCGTAGCCCGGCAGGTCGACCAGACGGCGTTCATCGTCTAGCTTGAAGAAATTCAACAGTTGTGTGCGCCCCGGGGTTTTCGAGGTGCGCGCCAGGCTGGCGTGAGTGAGGGTGTTCAGCGCGCTGGATTTGCCAGCATTGGAGCGACCGGCGAAGGCCACTTCAAAACCGGCGTCGTCCGGACATTGGTCGACTTTGGCGGCGCTGAGCATGAAGGTGGACTGTTGGCACAGGCCGAGAATGGGGTTTTTCAGTTGCATGGGATTTCCAATAGGGGCGGTGCCGGGAGGCGCGACAAGCTGTGTCGTTTCCGTTTCATGGACGCCAGTATATAATGCCGCAGATTTAGTGTGTGCTTTGTCCCGACGTAGGACGAAGAACATGGGAGCGATTGACCTAGGCTGCGCATTAGAACGTGGCACGTTCCCAACCCTGAAGTTCATGACTGGAACGATCAGTTCATGACCAGATGGCTGCTAGCTGCCAGTGTCCTGATCCCGCTTCACGGCGCTCAGGCTACACAGGATCCGGAAGCCGTGTACAACCGTGTTTGCAGTGCCTGCCATGCCGGACAGCTGCCGATGGCCCCACAGAAGGGCGACAAGGCCGCGTGGAAGCCAAGAATGGCCCAAGGCATGGACGTGCTGGTGCAACACGTGACTCAGGGTTTCAAGGCGATGCCGCCGCGTGGTTTGTGCATGGACTGCAGTGCCGAGGATTACCGAAGCATCATCCGTTGGATGAGCGAGTAAGCCCGGTCCATAACTCTTAACCCTTAGCCGTATTGGATTAGCTGATGAACAAATTGATCGTGAGTCTGCTGTTGACCCTGGGGATCACCGGTCTCGCCCATGCCGCCGGCGATGCCGCTGCCGGTCAGGGGAAAGCCGCCGTCTGTGGCGCTTGCCATGGTCCCGATGGCAACAGCATGGCGCCCAACTTTCCGAAACTGGCGGGTCAGGGTGAGCGGTACCTGGACAAACAGTTGCACGACATCAAGTCGGGCAAGCGAACCGTGCTGGAAATGACTGGCCTGCTGACCAATCTCAGCGACCAGGATCTCGCCGACATCGCTGCCTACTTCGCCAGCCAGAAAGGCAGCGTTGGCGCGGCCGATCCCAAGCTCGTGGCGCGGGGTGAAGAGCTGTTCCGTGGCGGCAAGCTGGACCAGGGCATGCCGTCCTGCACCGGCTGCCATGCGCCCAATGGTGCGGGCAACGCCGCCGCCGGCTTCCCGCACCTGGGTGGTCAGCACGCACAATACGTCGCCAAGCAGCTCACCGACTTCCGCGAAGGTGTACGCACCAACGACGGCGACACCAAGATCATGCAGAGCATCGCCGCGAAGCTGAGCAACAAGGACATCGAGGCCGTTTCCAGCTATGTCCAAGGTCTGCATTGAGGCGCGTCTGATGATTGACGTGGCGTGCTCGCGTTAATGATCGATTAATCCTTTGTTGCAAAGATAAAAGGGTGGCCTTGGCCGCCCTTTTTTGCGGCCGCTGCCGTTACACTAATCGAACCAAGAGCCTGCTCGGTCTGTCAGAAATTACAGGTCGCGACGGAGGCGACGTCTAAATTCCCAGGAGTAAAGCATGCGTAATCTGATCCTCAGCGCCGCACTCGTCACCGCCAGCCTGTTCGGCATGACGGCCCAGGCGGCGGATGTGCCGCTCGAAGCCGGCAAGACCTACGTTGAACTCAAGACCCCGGTGCCGGTGCAAGAGCCCGGCAAGATCGAAGTGGTCGAGATGTTCTGGTACGGCTGCCCGCATTGCTACGCCTTCGAACCGACCATCAATCCATGGATCGAGAAGCTGCCTTCCGACGTACACTTCGTTCGCATTCCTGCCATGTTCGGCGGCCCGTGGGACAAGCACGGTCAACTGTTCCTGACCCTGGAGGCCATGGGCGTCGAAGCCAAGGTCCATTCGGCGGTGTTCAATGCCATCCAGAAGGAAGGCAAAAAGCTGCTCGAACCTGAAGACATGGCCAACTTCGTGGCCACCCAGGGTGTCGACAAGGAAAAATTCCTCGCCACCTACAACTCCTTCGCCATCAAGGGCAAGATCGTCGCTGCCCGCGAACTGGCCAAGAAGTATGAGATCAGTGGCGTACCGACCCTGATCGTCAACGGCAAGTATCGTTTTGACCTTGGCACCGCAGGCGGTCCCGAGGCAGCCTTGAACGTGGCCGACCAACTGATCGCCAAAGAGCGAGCGGCTGGCGCGACCGCCGGCAAGTAAGGCGCCCCGGCCATGGCTCGCTGGGGATCGGAACGCAATGTTGGCCTTCATCAGCCGAAGGTCAATGAACACCATCTGCACTCCAGCGGCCTGCCGGCGGACAATCGCCTGAGGCTGCTCAGCTTCAATATCCAGGTCGGTATCAGCACCCAGCGTTACCGGCACTACCTGACCCGTGGCTGGCAGCATCTGCTGCCGCACACCGGGCGCGCCGACAACCTGCAGAAGATTGGCAGCCTGCTGGGCGACTTCGACCTGGTGGCCTTGCAGGAGGTCGACGGTGGCAGCCTGCGTTCGGGCTACATCAATCAGGTCGAGCATCTGGCTCAACTGGGTGCCTTTCCCTACTGGTACCAGCAACTCAATCGCAATCTCGGCCGCCTGGCCCAGCACAGCAACGGCGTGCTCAGCCGCCTGCGGCCGTGGGCGATCGAGGATCACCCGCTACCCGGCCCGGCCGGTCGCGGGGCGATCCTGGTACGCTTTGGCGAAGGTCCGGATGCCTTGGTGGTGGTCATGATGCACCTGGCATTGGGCGCACGGACACGCACCCGGCAACTGGCGTATATCCGTGAGCTGATCGGCGGCTTCAAGCATCAGGTGCTGATGGGCGACATGAACACCCACGCCACCGACCTGCTGCAACACTCGCCCTTGCGCGATCTGGGGCTGCTCGCGCCGCAGGTCGAGGCCACTTTTCCCAGTTGGCGCCCACAGCGCTGCCTCGATCATATTCTGCTCAGCCCGAGCCTGACGTTGGAGCGGTTTCAGGTCCTGGCCCAGCCGATTTCCGACCATTTGCCGGTTGCCGTTGAAATTCGCCTGCCAGGTTCCATCGGTTCTGATACGTTGCCCGCCTTGAGTCGTTGAATCTCACGGACGCCCTGCAATGAGCAGCGAAGAAGCCCAGCGCTGGAAAGAGAAGTACCTTAAGAGTATCGAACAACAGGAAAAGCTCGAGCGGCGCTGGGATGCCCGTCTCGACCTGCTTCGACGCGGCTTGGTGCGCAGCACCCTGGCGGCTGAAGGCACCGACCGGGCGGTGGACCAGTGCATGAAGGAAATGCGCGAGGTGATCCGCAGCGACGATATGGATGCGGCACTGGCCAACCTGCTGCCGCGTCTGGAAAAAGCCGTGCTCGATTCCGAGCAGCGCCGCGAAACCCGCGTCGAACAGATGGGCACTGCGCTGACCGCGCTGGTGACGCAACTGCAAACCCTGCCGCTGCCGCGGGAGGTGCGTCGGCCGCTGAAGAACTTCGCCAAGCAGCTTGATGGACGGGTTGGCCAGGCTCGCGAGATTCCCCTGTTGCTCAGCGAACTGAGCAGCCTGCAGGGCAAGGCCCTGACGGAACTGGAGCACCCCGCCGAGCAGAGCCGCCCGGGCCTTTTGCAACGGTTGTTCGGAGGTAAGGAGAATACCGAGGCGGGTGCTGAAACTGCGCCGCTGGCGGCCGATGCTGCGCCTGCGGCTGAACCCGTGCCGGTCCCTGCCTCCGCCCCCGGCCCCGTCTCTGATGACGATGATGACGATGAGGCGGTTGAGACGGTTGAGCCCGTGGCGTCAAAACCTGCCCCCGCCCCTGCCCCAACGGCTCCCGTTGTGCAGCCCGTCGCCGTCGAGGCGGTGTTGCCTGCGGTCGAGGCATCTGCCCCACCCTTGGCAGTCGTCGAGCCCGTTGTTGAGACGCCGCCACCGCTGGCGCCAGTCGAGGTGGCGACCGACACGCCACCTGCGGTCGTGTCCGCCCCTGCTTCTGCCCTTGAGTCCACGCTCGAATCCGCGCCCAAGCCAGAACCCACAACTGATCCCAAGCCAGAGCCGGTCGCGCTGGCGCCTCAGGTATCACCAGAGCCCGGCACGGCGGTGCTCGAAGCTGCGCCGCAGGCAGTCGTGGAGACCGCGCCCAAGGCCGAGTTGCCCGACCCACCTGAAGTGGTCACTGCCGCGCCGGCACCGTCGCAGGTCTTCCTCGACAGCCTGCCACTGCCAACGGTGATGGCCGAAGCCCTGGCGGCGGTCCATCCCGAGGATAACGAGCAGGATGTGCTGTATGCCCTGCCGGAGTCCCCGGAGCCGTCCTACAGTTCGGTGGCTGAGCACATCGAATCGACGCTGCTCGGCCTGCTGGATGAACTGTCGTTGCCCGAACGCCACAAGCCCCATGCCGAGTCGATGCGTCATCGCCTCGAACATGGGCTGAACTGGTACGAATTACTGCCAATCCTCGACGATCTGGCGGTGCTGATGCTGGCGATCAACGACAGCGGCCAGCATGATTTCGAGGTCTACCTCAAGCAGCTCAACGAGCGCCTGGAGTCCTTCCAGAGCAACCTGCGCGCGGCCAGTGAAGGCCATGCCGAGGGCCGTTCGGCGGCCAACGACCTGCACAGTCAGTTGCGCGAGCACGTCGACGGCCTGCAGAGCAGCGTGCTGGCCGCCGCCGACCTCGACAGCCTCAAGCATGTCCTGGAAAACCGCCTAGAAGACCTGCTGGGCACGATGGATCGACACCAGCAGGAGCGTGATATCCGCGAGCATGAAGTCGCGACCCGCTTGCAGATTCTGGCCGAGCGTGTCGCGCACATGGAAGAGGAAGCCCTGGTCTATCGCGATCACCTTGAGGAGCAACGGCAGAAAGCCCTGATCGACCCGCTCACCGGTCTGCCGAACCGCGCCGCCTGGGGCGAGCGCCTCGATCATGAAGTCGGGCAATGGCAGCAGCATGGCAACACGTTGCTGATCGCCATTCTCGACCTCGATCATTTCAAGCGTATCAACGACAACTACGGCCACCTGGCGGGTGACAAGGTGCTGAAGATCATTGCCAGCGTGTTGCGCAAGAACCTGCGCGGCAGTGACTTCATCGCCCGTTTCGGTGGCGAGGAGTTCGTTCTGCTGATGCCGGGGACATCCGTGGCAGCGGGACTCAAGTTGGCCGAGACTCTGCGGGCGGCCATCGAGGCCTGTCCTTTCCACTTCAAGGGCGAGCGGGTGACCATCACCGTGTCGCTGGGTGTGTCGGCCTTCAAGGTCGGCGAACGCAGCGATCATGTGCTCAAAAGAGCCGATGAGGCGTTGTACCGGGCGAAAAATGCCGGGCGCAACCGGGTCGAAGTGGGCTGAACCGGACCTGTCGATTTGTCACCGAGTCTTGCCTGAGCCTATGTCGGTGCCTGCGGTACGTTATGCTAGAGCGTCACTGCCCTGGTTTTTGTTACTGCCATGAAATTGCTCTCTCTCCTTAGCGCGGCCCTGCTGCTCGCGGGCTGCGCCAGCGGCCCACGCTTGGACACCAGCCACCCCTCGGTCAATTACGACAGCCGCGCGCAGTTCGTGATCGTCCACTACACCTCGGCGAACCGGGAAAACTCCTTGCGTCTGCTGACCCACGGCCAGGTCAGTAGCCACTACCTGGTCGGCGACGACAATCCGACCACTCTCTACAAGCTGGTGGACGAGAGCCAGCGCGCCTGGCACGCCGGGGAAAGCGAGTGGCAGGGGCGTACCTGGCTGAACTCCAGTTCAATCGGCATCGAGATCGTCAATCCGGGGTTCCGCGACACACCCGCCGGACGTGTCTGGTATCCCTACAGCGAAGCGCAGATCCAGGCGTTGATCGTTCTGCTCAAGGATATCGTCAAGCGCAACCACATCGAGCCGCGCAATGTGATCGGCCACAGCGATATCGCCCCGCTGCGCAAGCAGGATCCGGGGCCGTTGTTTCCCTGGAAGCGCCTGGCGGCCGAGGGCCTGGGCATGTGGCCGGATGAGCAGGCGGTGGCCCGCCAGCAGCAGGTGTATGCCTACCAGTTGCCGAGCGCCAGCTGGTTCCAGCAGCAACTGCGGTACTTGGGCTACACCGCCACGCCGCAGACCGGCGAGTGGGACGCCGGCACCCAGCACACGCTGGCGGCGTTCCAGATGCATTTTCGCCCGGCGCGTTTCGATGGTGTGGCCGATGCGCAGAGCGCAGCGATCCTGCAGGTACTCAATCGGTCAAAATAACCTCAGCGCTGGACGGTCCGGGCGAACCGTTCAGCGAGATGATTGCCCCATGAGCATGCGGCGTACCTAGAGCGGCAGCGCCATATAGAATTGGGTGCCCTGCCCCGGCCGTGAGTAGACGCCCATGCGTCCGCCATGCAACTGGACGATTTCCTTGCACAGGGCCAGCCCCAGACCGGCCCCACCTTTCTTGCGCCCGACCTGGACGAAGGGTTCGAAGATCCGCCCCTGCTGACCGTAGGCAATCCCTTCGCCATTGTCTTCGACGCTGATGATCACACGTTCGTCATGTCGCCGCGCCTGCAAGCGAATCTGCCCGCCGCGGCTGGTGTGACGCAGGGCGTTGCCCAGCAGGTTGTCGAGTACCCGTTCCAGTTGTGCCTGGTCGGCGTGCAGGCGCGGCAGCGGTGGTTGGGTCTCGATCTGCAGATCGATGCCCTGGCTGCTGGCCTGCTCGGCAAAACGCTCGCGCGCCTGTTCCAGCAACTGCCCGATATCGCACGGAGCCAGCGTGAGTTTCTGCAGGCCGTTCTGGTAGCGCGAGAAATTCAGCAGGTCGTTGATCAACTGCATCAGGCGCTGCATCTCTTCTTTGACCGTATTGAGCAGGTCCGCTTCACGGGACTCGGCGTCGAAGTGCACGCGCTCCTGCAGCAGGCCGAAAGCCATGTGCATGCCGGTTACCGGGGTCCGCAGCTCATGGGAGGCGCGCAGGACGAACTCGCTGCGCACCCGCTCGAAGGCCCGCTGTTCGGTAACGTCGTGCAGCACCATCACCGCCCCGAGAATATGGCCCTGGGGATGGCTGACCGGCGTCAGGCTGTAGGTCAGCAGGCGGGATTCGCCGTCGACTTCGAATTCGAGGTCTTCCGGCGCCCGTTCCAGGCTGCCGCCGCGCAGGATCAGGCTCAGTTGCTCGTCGAGTTCGGGGCGCCCCAAGGCGTCACCCAGGCCCTGGCCGAGCTGTTCGGCGTCCCAGCCCAACTGGCGCTGGGCCACCGGGTTGAGATGCTCCAGGTGGCCCTGGCGGTCGATCATCAGCAGCCCGTCGTCGATACTGTCGAGCACCGATTGCAGGCGCTGCTGGCCGGCCAGCAGTTCGTCGACGTTGGTTGCCTGATGCTGGCGCAGGGCCTCGGCCATGATGCCGAAGCGTCGGGTCAGCTGGTTCATCTCGGCGGCCGAGGAAATCGGCAGGGTGACTTCGAAGTTGCCCTGGCCGATATGGTCTGCCGCCTTGGCCAGCGCCTCGATCGGCGCACCGAAACGCTGGGCGATACCGTGGGCGGTGATGAAACCGATGATCAGCACTGCCAGGGCGACCAGGCCGAGCAGCCCGCAGATCAGCATGGCCCGGTTGCGGGCTGAGCTTTCGGCGCTGCTGATCTCCTCCAGGGCCCGCTTGTGTGCGGTGAGCAGGCCATAGCGCAGGGTGTTGAGGCTGTTGGCCAGTTCACTGTTGCTGATCTGCCCACCGCGGGAGTCGAAGGCCTGCAGAAAGCTCTCGTAGTCGATCTGGGCCTGGGCGAAGCCGCCTTGCAGGTGGTTGTTCTGCTCGTGTTCGATGCCTTCTTGCAGCAGGTGCCGATAGTGCTCGCGGGAGGCCTGCAAGGCGCCCTGATCGGGTTTTTCGCTGAGCATTATGACCAGTTGATCGCCCAGGCTCTGGCGCAACTTGAGACCCAGGTCGAGGGTGATGAAGTTGTCGCGGATCAGTGATTCCTGGCTCTTGGCCATTTGCATCACGCTGACCAGTCCCAGCAGCAACCCGAGCAGGGCCACGGTCATCAGTGCCGAAATGCTCAGGAACAGTCGGGTGCGCAGCTTCATCGCAAGCTTCATGGGGTGGGGCTCACAAGTTGTACTGTTTGCGTTTGCGGTACAGCGTCGAGGCGTCGATACCCAGGGTCCTGGCGGCCTGGTCCAGGGTGTCGCTGGTGGCCAGCACCGCGCCGATATGGGCTTTCTCCAACTCGTCCAGGCTCATCGGCGCACCGATGCGTGGGGCGTTGTTGGTGGGTTGTTCGCCCATGCCGAGGTGGCCGATTTCCACCCGCTCCTGCGGGCAGATGATGCTGGCGCGTTCGATCACGTTACGCAGTTCGCGGATATTGCCGGGCCAGCGGTAGTTGACCAGGGCTTCACGGGCTTCCTCGCTGAAGGCACGCGCCGGTCGCGCGTACTCCTTGACGAAGCGTGCCAGGAAGCGGTCGGCCAGGGTCAGGATATCCTCGCTGCGTTCGCGCAGGGGCGGCAGGTGCAGGGTGATGACATTGAGCCGGTAGAGCAGGTCTTCGCGAAAGCGCCCCTCGCGCACCATGTCTTCCAGGTTCAGGTTGGTGGCGGCGAGGATGCGTACGTCGGCCCGGCGGGTTACCGGGTCGCCGACCCGTTCGTATTCCTTGTCCTGGATGAAGCGCAGCAGCTTGGGCTGCAGCGTCAGAGGGAAGTCGCCAATCTCGTCGAGGAACAGCGTGCCGCCATCGGCCTGGTTGACCCGGCCGAGGGTGCTTTCGCTGGCGCCGGTGAAGGCACCACGGCTGTGGCCGAACAGTTCGCTCTCCATCAGTTCGGCGGTCAGCGAGGGGCAGTTGATGGTCACGCAGGACTTTTTCGCCCGCTTGCTCCAGCCGTGAATGGCCCTGGCCAACTCGCCCTTGCCGGTCCCGGATTCGCCGAGAATCAGAATGTTGGCATCGGTGCCGGCAACCTGGCGGGCGGTTTCGAGCACCACCATCATCGCCGGGCTGTGGGAGTCGAGGCCGTCCTTGGGTTTGCGCACTTCACCTTCAAGGGCTTCGAGGCGTGCCGACAGTTGGCGGACTTCCAGTTGCTTGGCCGTAGCAAGGCGCAGCTGATCGGGGCTGCACGGCTTGACCAGATAGTCCGCGGCGCCGGCCTGGATCGCGTCGACGGCGGTGTCGACCGCCGAATGGGCCGTGACGATCACTACCCGCATCCACGGCGCCTGGATGCGCATCTGTGCGAGGACGTCGAGCCCGTTGTCTTCGCCCAGGCGCAGGTCGAGGAAGCACAGGTCGAACACCTGGCGCTGCAGCAGCGTATCGGCCTGCGCGGCGCTGTTGGCCGTGGCCACGCTGTAGCCCTCGTCCTCCAGGCAGTAGCGAAAGGTGCGAAGGATGGCGGACTCGTCATCCACCAGCAGAATACGGCCTTGGTGTTCCGGGGCTGATTCCATGACCCGCGCTCCTTATTTATGAATGTGCCCGATGAACCCAGGGCGAGTCGTGCAGCTTGCCTGATCCGTTCTGGTCGGGACCGTGACGTGCAGGGTAAACATCCCTGGCGCTGATTGCTAACCCGCTGATTTGGGGAATTTTTTGCTTCCTCTGCTTCCGACAACCGACATTGCGGCAAATTCCAGCGGATTTACCGTTGTGTTGTCTGCCCATCTTAGGCGCTGGCCCTGGGGCTTGTCGTGCATTGTGCACGACGGCAAAGGGGGGATCGTGCAGGATGCTGCCCCGAGGACGTGGCGTTTGTTTATAACTATATGATTTTATTGGATTTTATCTGACAAAAAAATTGGCATGCGCTCTGCAATATACCTCTTACGCAGGGTTGGACAGGCTACACGCCACCCCAACCGCAATAAACATAAAGACAGTGTCGGAGGAGTCTCGGGATGAATCGCCAACTTGCCGCCCCATTGCATATTTCGTCGCTGCATGTTCAGCAAGGGCTTTTCGCTCTCCTCGCGTTGCTGGTCACCCTGGTCGTTGGCCAAGCGTTCATGCGCTGGACCCAACCGACGGTCGAGCACCAGCGCGTGTTCTTCCAGGCTCCCGTTCAAACCCATTTCAGCGCTATCGGCAGCGCGTCGGCTTCGGGTGACCGTGTCGCCTACAGTCTGACGCCGGTGGAGCAAGCCGATTCGCTCGGCGACCTGCCTCGTCAGGATCGTTGGGTGTTCTAGGCAACACGCATGGGCCGGTCGGCCAGATGCGGTCATACGCAGTAAAAGGCAAAAAGCCGAAAATCGCAGGATCAAGGTAAGGAGAATCATCATGCTGAGTTGGGCCATTACATTCCTGATCATTGCCATTGTCGCCGCAGTACTGGGCTTCGGTGGTATCGCCGGCACCGCGACAGGTATCGCCAAGATTCTCTTTGTCGTGTTCCTGGTGATGTTCGTGGCTTCGTTCCTGTTCGGTCGTCGCGGTCGAGGCTGAGTATGTTCAAGCCAACCCTGAAGGTCGTGGCCGCCGCCCTGCTGTTGGGCGGTGGCGCCACGGCCCTGGCGGCCAACGATGGTCAGGCCCGGGCCAACGAACTGTTGAGTTCGGCCCCGGAGTATCGTGAGGCCTGGCAGAAAGTGGTGGAAAAGGAAGAGCGTCTGCCTGAATGGGTGATGAACCTGTCGGGCAGCGCCGAACAGATGAATGCGGTCGAGGAAGACGGCGACCCCTATCTGGTCGGACCTCTGTGCGAAACCGCAGACAGTTGCCGCAACAAGCGGCTGATCGTCGCCTTCAGTCTCGATAAGGAACATGCCTACGCCATGCTGGTGGAGGTCCCGGCGGGGTTGCCGGCCGACAAGTCGCCGACTCGGCATGCCGATTACCGTTTTCTCGGTAAACCCGACGAAAGCATGCAGGCGCTGCTGAAGGAGCAACTGAAAAAGGATCCGAACTGGTACTGAGTTCGCGGATTGAAAGAGCAGAAGCTCGTCGTGAGCTTCTACCCCTGCAGCGCCCGAAGACGGCGAATGCATGACCAGGGGGCCGGGATGCTTTGATTGTTACAGGATCGGAGCGACCTACGGGTACAGGGAGTGCCTGCGCAAGGGCCGGGTCAGGTGAAGGCGGCAGTCGGCAAGTCGGGTGGCGGTCCTCTCGATTGGTCGCTGCTGCCGACTTATGTCATTAGGGCATTAAGTGCGGATTAGTATCGGAGCCAATTTCACTTCGACCGTATATCCAGAAAACCTTTTCCCGAGACGCTTGTCCAAGCAGCTTTTTGTAAGGTTTTTCGACAATTTCTCGATTGTTTTACTCTCCCTCCAGTTGATACGAATTGCTCTGTGATGGCCGGATTATGGTCATCGCGGCGGCAGAAATGCCTTGTTTTTCATGCCCGGAATGAACCGATTGTCCGACAAAGCTTATGCCGATTCGGCATGGGGTAGACGGTTATGGCATTAGACGGCCCTCCCCTGCGCCGCAATAGTTGCGCCTTTTTTCGCCAACCAGCTAGCTTTCGGCTCGCTCGTGGTGACCTTCCATGGAGGGCTGATGGGGACTTCCTGCGCGCCTGGCGTGCGGGCAGGACGCGTCGGCCCGAGTCCACTTGAAGTAAGGGTAATGACATGAAGAAGGCAAAGCTCAGCCTCGCCTGGCAGATCCTCATCGGTCTGGTATTGGGGATTGCACTCGGGGCGCTGCTCAACCATTTCAGTGCCGAGAAGGCCTGGTGGATCAGCAACGTGCTGCAACCAGCGGGTGATATCTTCATCCGCCTGATCAAGATGATCGTGATCCCGATTGTCATTTCCTCGTTGGTGGTCGGCATCGCCGGTGTCGGCGACGCGAAGCAGTTGGGGCGCATCGGTCTCAAGACCATTCTCTATTTCGAGATCGTCACCACCATCGCCATTCTCGTCGGCCTGGTGCTGGCCAATGTGTTTCACCCGGGCTCGGGCATCGACATGAGCACCCTGGGCACCGTGGACATCTCCAAGTACAAAGCCACCGCCGCCGAAGTCCAGCATGAGCATGCGTTCATCGAGACCATCCTCAACCTGATCCCCTCGAACATCATTGCCGCCATGGCGCGTGGTGAGATGCTGCCGATCATCTTCTTCTCGGTGATTTTCGGCCTTGGCCTGTCGAGTCTGCAGGCCGAACTGCGCGATCCGCTGGTGAAGATGTTCCAGGGCGTCTCGGAAACCATGTTCAAGGTCACCCACATGATCATGAACTACGCGCCAATCGGCGTGTTCGCCCTGATCGCGGTGACCGTGGCCAACTTCGGCTTTGCCTCGCTGCTGCCGCTGGCCAAGCTGGTGGTGCTGGTCTATGTCGCGGTTATCCTGTTCGCCTTTGTCGTGCTTGGCCTGATCGCCCGCCTGTTCGGCTTCTCGGTGATCAGGCTGATGCGCATCTTCAAGGACGAGCTGATTCTGGCCTACTCCACCGCCAGCTCGGAAACCGCCTTGCCGCGGATCATCGAGAAGATGGAAGCCTATGGTGCGCCAAAGGCCATCTGCAGCTTCGTGGTACCGACCGGCTACTCGTTCAACCTTGATGGTTCGACCCTGTACCAGAGTATCGCGGCGATCTTCATTGCCCAGTTGTACGGCATCGACATGTCCATCAGCCAGCAATTGCTGCTGGTCGTGACCCTGATGGTCACCTCCAAGGGCATTGCCGGTGTACCGGGCGTTTCCTTCGTGGTGCTGCTGGCGACTCTGGGCAGCGTCGGCATTCCGCTGGAGGGCCTGGCCTTCATCGCCGGTGTCGACCGCATCATGGACATGGCGCGTACCGCCCTGAACGTGATCGGCAATGCCCTGGCAGCCCTGGTCATCGCTCGTTGGGAAGGCCTGTACGACGATGCCAAGGGCGAGCGCTACTGGAACTCGCTGCCGCACTGGCGCAGCAAGGCCTGATCGCCCTCTCCTCGACAAACCCCGGACTTTCCGGGGTTTGTTGTTTCTGGCCCGCCCGTTATCATTCGCCGCATCTTCCAGGAGTTTTCCCGATGCTCAATGGCCTGTGGCTTGGCTTTTTCGTGGTGGCGACCGTCTCGGCGCTGGCGCAATGGCTGGTGGGTGGCAACCACGCAATTTTCGCCAGCATGGTCGAAAGCATCTTTGCCATGGCCAAGCTGTCGGTGGACGTCATGGTCCTGCTGTTTGGTACCCTGACCCTCTGGCTCGGCTTCCTGCGCATCGCTGAAAAGGCCGGGATCGTCGATTGGCTGGCCAAGGCCCTCGGGCCGCTGTTCAGCCGCTTGATGCCGGAGGTGCCCCGAGGCCATCCGGCCATCGGCCTGATTACCCTCAATTTTGCCGCCAACGGCCTGGGGCTGGACAACGCCGCCACGCCGATCGGCCTCAAGGCCATGCGTGCCCTGCAGGAACTCAATCCGAGCCAGACCGTGGCAAGCAACGCGCAGATCCTGTTTCTGGTGCTCAACGCCTCGTCGCTGACCCTGCTGCCGGTGACCATCTTCATGTACCGCGCACAGCAGGGCGCGCCGGACCCGACCCTGGTGTTCCTGCCGATCCTGCTGGCGACCAGCGCCTCGACCCTGGTCGGCCTGTTGTCGGTGGCGGTGATGCAACGCCTGCGCTTGTGGGATCCGGTGGTGCTGGCCTATCTGGTACCGGGGGCATTGATCCTCGGTGGTTTCATGGCGGTGCTGGCCGGGTTGTCGGCCACGGCGCTGGCCAGCTTGTCGTCGATCCTTGGCAACCTGACGCTGTTCGGCCTGATCATGCTGTTCCTGGTGATCGGCGCCCTGCGCAAGGTGAAGGTCTACGAGGCCTTTGTCGAAGGCGCGAAGGAAGGTTTCGACGTGGCGAAGAACCTGCTGCCGTACCTGGTGGCGATGCTCTGTGCCATCGGCGTGCTGCGCGCTTCCGGGGCGCTGGACTTTGGCCTCGACGGTATTCGCCACCTGGTGCAGTGGGCCGGTTGGGACACGCGCTTCGTCGATGCGTTGCCGACGGCGATGGTCAAGCCGTTCTCCGGCAGTGCCGCCCGCGCGATGCTGATCGAAACCATGAAGAGCCAGGGCGTTGACAGCTTCCCGGCCTTGGCGGCGGCGACCATCCAGGGCAGCACCGAGACCACCTTCTATGTGCTGGCGGTGTATTTCGGCGCGGTGAACATCCAGCGTGCCCGCCATGCGGTGGGCTGTGCCCTGCTGGCGGAGCTGGCCGGCGTGGTGGCGGCGATCGCGGTGTGCTACTGGTTCTTTGGCTGATCCCTGCCGTTAAGCGGGGCTTTGTGATGAGCGGGCAAGTCCGCTCACCACAAAGCCCTCAGTGACCAAAACCTCAGTTTTTAGCCGCCGCCTCGCCCTGCTGCACGGCCCAACCAATCACCTGCCCCGTCAGCTTGTCCCCGGCTTGGCCAAAGCCGGCCACCACCGCAGGCACCTGCTTGTCGCTCAACGGCTGGCGCACTTCGAAGCGGCGGCTGGCGAGAATCCGCTGGTCGCTGTCGCGCACCAGGCGTGCATCGAAGCGGATCACCACCTCGGCGTCCTGCCCGTGATACTCGCTCTGGAATGCCTGCAATTCACCGCCCAGTTCGAAGTCCGCCCGCAGGTTGCTGTCGTCGGTACTCAACAGGCGCACCCGGCCGTCACGCTGGAACGCATCGAGGAGGCGGTTGCGCAGCAGCACCGGGGCCGGGTCGCTCCAGCGCGAAGCCTTGTAGTGACTGATCAGGTTGCCCTGGGGGATGACGGCGATATCCGGACTGTTCAGGGCTTCGCCGGCAATCGGCTTGGCGATGCGCAACGACCATTCGACCGTCTGGCCGGCAGGTGCCGCCGAACTGTTCTGCGCGGTTGGCAGCCGATAGACGTCCATCGGCTCGGCTTCGGGCAGGATCGAGCAGGCGCTGCCCAGGGCCAGGCCGGCGATCAGGGTCAGGTGGCTCAGGACGCGATGGGCAAGCCTCATGGAGTGAATTCCTTGTTCTTGTCACGGCCCAGCAGGTAGCCGCTGGGGTTGGCGTTCAAACGTTGCGAGACGGTCCGCAGGCTGCCCAGGGTGTCGCGCAGTTCGCGGATCGCCGGGCCCAGTTCGTTGAGCCCTTGCAGGCCGCTGTTGACCGAGTCCTGGTTGTTGGCGAGCAGCTTGTTGAGGGTCGCGCTGCTCTGCTCCAGCGACTGCATGGCCCGCTCGGCGCTGCCCAGGGCCTGGGTGCCCTGCTTGTCGAGCAGGTTGTTGGCGTTGCGCATCAGTTGCGAGGTCTGCTCCAGGGTGCCGCTGACCTGCTTGCTGACCTGGGTCATCTGCTGCAGCACCTGACGAATGTCGTCGCGCTGGCTGGCGATGGCGCCGGTGGTCTGCTGCAGGTTGTTCAGGGTCTTGCTGACGTTCTCGACGTTTTCTGTGGAGAACAGTGCGTTGGCATTGTGCAGCAGCACATTGATGCTGCTCATCAGGTCACTGCTGTCGCTGAGCAGGCGGGAAATCGGCGACGGGCTGGCGATGATTTCCGGCAGCTTGCCGTCCTTGCCCTTGAGTTCGGCACTCTGCGGCGTACCGCCGCTGAGCTGGATCAGCGAGGTGCCGGTGATCCCGGTCAGGGCCAGCTTGGCGCTGGTGTCTTCCTTGATCGGGGTATCGCCAGCCAGGCGGATGCGCGCCAGGACCCGGCGCGGGTCCTTGGGGTCGAGGCTCAGTTGCAGCACGTCACCGACCTTGATCCCGCTGTACTGCACCGGGCTGCCGCGGGACAAGCCGCTGACCGCCTCGTTGAAGACCACTTCGTAGTCCTTGAACGCGGTGTCGACGCTGGACTTGGCCAGCCACAGGCCGAAGCCCAGGGCACTGAGCACCACCAGTACGCTGAACAGGCCGATCATCACATGATGGGCACGGGTTTCCATCTCATCCCTCCTTGAGCGGTGTGGCCGCAGCGTAGGCGGCGCGGCCTCGTGGGCCGTGGAAGTATTCATGAATCCAGGGGTCGTCGGTTTCGGCGACCCGTTCGATGGCGTCGGCCACTAGGACGCGTTTCTGTGCCAGTACCGCGACCCGGTCGGTGATGGTGTAGAGGGTGTCGAGGTCATGGGTGATCAGGAATACGCTCAAGCCAAGGGCGTCGCGCAGGGTCAGGATCAGTTGGTCGAAGGCGGCGGCACCGATCGGGTCGAGGCCGGCGGTCGGCTCGTCGAGGAACAGGATATCCGGGTCCAGGGCCAGGGCACGGGCCAGCGCGGCACGCTTGATCATGCCGCCGGACAGCGATGCCGGGTACTTGTTGGCAGCCGACAAGGGCAAGCCGGCCAACGCCAGTTTCACGCAGGCCAGGTGCTCGGCGTCGGCACGGCTGAGGCCGGCGTGCTCGATCAGCGGCAGGGCGACGTTCTCGACCACGGTCAGGGAAGAAAACAGCGCACCCTGCTGAAACAGCACGCCAAAGCGTCGCTCGATCTGTGAGCGTGCCCGTTCCGACAGGCTTGGCAGGTCCTGGCCGAACACCCGTACCTGGCCGTCGCTGGGCTGGCGCAGGCCGATGATGCTGCGCATCAGCACCGACTTGCCGGTGCCGGAGCCGCCGACCACCGCCATGATCTCGCCCTTGTACAGGTCGAGGTCGAGGTGTTCGTGCACGCTCTGCGGGCCGAAGCGGTTGCACAGCCCGCGAACCTGGATCACCGCCTCGCTGGGCGGTCGTGCTACCCGGCTCACCAGCCCATCTCCATGAAGAACAGGGCGGCGATGGCGTCGAGCACGATGACGATAAAGATCGACTGGACCACGCTGGAGGTGGTGTGGGCGCCGACCGACTCGGCGCTGCCGCTGACCTTGAAGCCTTCCAGGCAACCCACGGCGGCGATCAGGAAGGCGAAGAATGGCGCTTTCACCAGGCCGACCAGAAAATGCTGGATGCCGATATCGGCCTGCAGCAGTGACAGGAACATCGCCGGCGAGATCCCCAGCGACAGCGCGCAGACCACGCCGCCGCCGACGATCCCGCAGATCATGGCGAGGAAGGTCAGCATCGGCAGCGCGATCAGCAACGCCAGCACCCGTGGCAGCACCAGCAGTTCCATGGGGTCCAGGCCGATGGTGCGGATGGCGTCGATTTCCTCGTTGGCCTTCATCGAACCGATCTGTGCGGTAAAGGCACTGGCGGTACGACCGGCCATCAGGATCGCGGTCAGCAGCACGCCGAATTCACGCAGGAAGGAGAACGCCACCAGGTCCACGGTAAAGATACTGGCGCCAAAACTGGCCAATACCGTCGCGCCGAGAAACGCCACCACGGCGCCGACCAGGAAGGTCAGCAAGGCGATGATCGGCGCGGCGTCGAGGCCGGTCTGCTCGATATGCGCGACCATTGGTGTGAGCCGCCAGCGTGAGGGCCGGAACAGACCGCGTGCGAGGGTTTCGAGGATCAGGCCGATGAAGCCCAGTAACTGCTGGGTGTCCTGCCAGACCTGGTCCACGGCCCGGCCGATCCGTTCGAGCAGTTGCAGGCCGGCGGCCTGCTCCGGTTCCTTGACCGGTTCGCAGAAGTCGGTCAGCGAGCAGTAGACGGTCTGCAGCAGCGCGCGGTCAGCGGCGGACAGGTGTTCGCTGTGCTCGGCCAGTTGCCCGAGACGCTGGGCGCCCAGCAGTTCCACCAGCAGCGAGGCTCCGGCGGTGTCGAGGGCGCCCAACTGGTCCAGGTCGATGGTGGTGCTGGCGTCATAGTGACCGAGCAGCGCGGTGCTGCAGCGCTTCAAGGCGTTGTAATGGGCCAGCGTCCAGTCGCCGCTGATCCGCAGGCGCGCGGGTGTCGTCGAGGTGTCCAACTGGGCGTTGCCGGCCATCGTGCTGATGATCATGAGCTTCCGGGCTTAACAGACATTTACGCAAACCACTGTAATAGCACGATAGGCCGGACCATCACTAGGACCCTTGTGCGGTCTTTGCCGGGTCGGTGATCTCGAAACGCAGCACGCCAAGCATCTGCCCATCTTCGGTCAGCACCCGTACCAGCCAGCTGCCGCTTGGGTCGGCGGGGAAGTTCTGCTTGTGGGTCCAGGCGCGGTAACCCTCCTTGCGCCCGCCGTGGATGTCCAGAGCGATCCGGTCGACTTCCTGGCCGTTGAATTCCCAGACGTGGTAGATCCGTTCATCCAGGCCGCGTGGCGCATTGATCGAGGTGTAGGCGTAGAGCCCGCCGCCGCGTACCTGGGCAGCGTCGACCTGTTCGAGGCTGGCGCCGGGGGTGCGGTCCTGCAGGTGTGTGGTCACCGCGACCTCGGTCATCCACAGGGTCGCCGGTGGCACCCAGGAGCGCAGCAGCCAGCCGGCACCGCCGATGGTCAGGGTGACGCTGACCAGCATCAGCCAGCCCCGCACGCTGCGCAGCGGCAGGCTCACCGCCAGGCTTGGCACCGACAACAGCAGCGCGGTGCCCAGGGCCAGCTTGTAGCTCTGGGCGGTGGTCAGGTGCAGGATGATCGGCAGTGCGGTGAGCATCGCGGCGAACAGCGTCAGGGTATGCAGGCCGAGCAGCAGCCAGCGTTTGGGGGCCAGCCATTTGTAGTACAGCGGGTCGGTGATCGACACCAGGGCGGCGGCGCCGAGCAGGCTGGTGAAAATCAGTTGGCCGCTGTTCCAGGTCGTGGTGATGAAGAAGAACGGCAGGACGAAGAACAGGCTTTCCTGATGGATCAGTTGTGTCGCGTAGCGCAGCAGCGGCTCGGGAATCTCGCGCTTGAACAGCCGGCTGAACAGTTGGGTCAGGGTGTTTTCCAGCATCAGCCAGATCCAGCTCAGCAACAGCACGATGGCAATCAGGCTGGCCTTGCTCTGCTGGCGATCGACGAGGATGAAGCTGGCGATCCCCGAGCAGAAACCGAAGGCGGCAATCGCTCCCGGGTAACGCTTCATCAATTCGAGGACGCGTTGGATGAGGAGGGTCAGCTTGGGCATTCGGCGGTTCACAGGACTGGCGGGTGAAATAGCCCGATACAATACCGTTTTTGCAGGGCCTTATGGGATAAAGCCGATCTGTTGTTGGTGGGCTTGAGGGCCTGTTCGCGGCGGTCCGGGGTACCGAACCGCCGCGAACAGGCCCCGGAGGCTAGCGCCGGCGCCAGGCCCGCCAACCCAACGGGATCAGGATCAGCAACGCCAGCAGCCCCGCGCCCAGCCACATCAGTTGGTCATAGCTGAACAGCGGCTTTTCGATCCGCAGATAACCTGGTTGCGCGAACAGCTTGCGCATCGCCTTGTCGGCATCCTTGAGCGTTACCGCCTGCAGGACCTTGGCCGGGTTGCTGAAGTGGCCATCCTCATAATCGCCCAGGGCGCCCCAGTAGTAGTCGGCCAATGCACTGTTGCCCTGCACCGCCCAGGCCTGGCGGGCGATCGCGGCCTGCTGCAGGCGGGTAAAAGTGGCCGGGTCGAGGCCGTCCTTGAGCAACCGGGCCTTCAAGTCGGCCAGTACCTGCTTGGCCTGTTCGAGATTGTCCCGTTCGACATCGGCATTGAGGCTCAGGAAACCGACGCCGCCGAGCACTTCCCGCTCGCTCCAGGGGCCGTAGGACAGGCTGTGCTCCAGGCGCAACTGGCGATAGAGCGCCCAGTCCAGGTAATCCTTGAGCAAGTCGACAGCGGCATCGGGCTGGTCTTCCTGCACCGGCTCGGGAAACAGCCAGTGGATTTTCGCGCCGTTGCCGACCCAGCCACGGGTCAGGTTGCGCTGTGCGGCGCCATGGTGAAGGATCTGCGGCAACGGCAGATGGGCATTGGGCTCGACCGGCTGCAGCGCGCCGAAGGCCCGGTCCAGATAGGCTGGCAGCAGGCGATCGAGTTCGCCGACCATGATCAGGGTCATGTTGTTCGGTGCGTACCAGTTCTTGCGCAACGCTTCGAGCTGCGCCCGGGTCAGGTGGCCGACGCCGGCGTGCTCACGGCACTTGAGGCCCAGTTCCTCGGCCAACTGGTCGCTGCTGCGATGGCCGCCCTGCGGTATGTCCAGCCAGCGCTGCAGGTGCGAGTAATGCCCGCCGTCCTCGCGTTCGACCACCTGCTTGGCGGCGGCGATATCGGCATCGCTGAACCGGGTTTGGGTCAGCACGGCGAGCAGCAGGTCGAGAATCTTGCGCTGGTTGGCCGCCGGCGCCTCGATCACGAACGTGGTGTCGGCGTCGCTGGTGTAGGCGTTCCACTCGCCGCCCAAGGCCTGCATGCGTTCTTCCAGGCCGCCTTCGCCACTGGCATCGATGCCGCTGAACAGCAGGTGTTCGAGCAGGTGCGGCAGTTCCTTGTCGGCACAGGCGAAATCGTCGAAACCGACCCCTACCACCAGCCGGATAGACACGTGCCCACGCTCGCTGCCCGGCTTGAGCAGCAGTTGCAGGCCATTGGGTAGTTGGTAGCCCTCGACCTGGAAACGATCAAGGGCTTGGGCGGGGACGAGCGTGAACAACAGACAAACGAACAGCAGGCAACGCATAACCAATTTCCGCGGACGGGTTCCTACGCACAGACAACGGTCGAACCGTGGACGTTCAAGGCGAGTGGGTGATATCGGCTGTTTCTTCCGAGGCCAGCGCCCCGGTCTCGGAGGTCTCCAGGACTACGTAGGCGCTGCTGCAGAATAACGAATTCAGCCGTTTCATGTCGGCTATCAGTTCCAGATGCAGGGAGCTGGTCTCGATACTCTGTACGATCTTTTTCTGCAGGCGGCTGACATGGGCGTGGGCCAGGCGCCGTTCCTGGGCGCGGAAACGGCGTTTTTCCCGCAGTAACTGACGGGCGCTTTCCGGGTCGGCACTGAGAAACACCGACAGGCCCAGGCGCAGGTTGTCGATCAACTGACGGTGCAGGCCGGCCAGCTCTTCCAGGCCATCCTCGGAAAATGAGCGGCGTTTGTCGGTCTTCTGCTGCTGGACCTTGCGCAGCATGCGTTCGATCAGATCGGCCGCCAGTTTCAGGTTGATCGACAGCTCGATGATTTCCGCCCAGCGCCGGCTGTCCTGCTCGCCGAGGTCTTCGCGGGGCATCTGTGCCAGGTAGAGCTTGACCGCGTTGTAGAGCACTTCGACGTCATCGCTCAGGCGGCGCATCTCGATGGCGACGGCGGTCTGCTGGCCGCGCAGCACCGACAACATGGCGTCGAGCATATTGTCGATCAGGTCGCCGAGGCGCAGGGTCTCGCGGGCGGCGTTGGACAGCGCCAGGCCCGGCGTGTCGAGGGCCGCCGGGTCGAGGTGGCGCGGTTTGAGCTTGCCGTTGGTCTCCGGGCGTTCCGGCAGCAGCCAGGCGCACAGCCGCGCCATCGGCCCGACGCTGGGCAGCAGGACCAGGCAACGCACGGTGTTGTAGAGCAGATGGAAACCGATGACCATTTCCTGTGGACTGAAGTCCAGGTCGTCGAGCCAGTCCACCAGCGGGGTCAGCACCGGAATGATCAGCAGCAGGCCGATCAGCTTGTACAACAGGCTGCCGAGCGCCACCTGGCGGCCGGCGGCGTTCTGCATGCTGGTACTGAGAAACGCCAGGACGCCGCTACCGATATTTGCGCCGATCACCAGGCCGATGGCCACCGGCAAACCAATCACCCCGGCGCCGGCGAGGGTGGCTGTCAGCAGCACAGCGGCGAGGCTGGAGTAGGAAATCATGGCGAACAGTGCCCCGATCAGGGCATCGAGCAGGATGTCGCCGGTCAACGAGGCGAACACCACCTTCACACCCTGGGCATGGGTGATCGGTGCGGCGGCTTCGACGATCAGTTGCAGGGCGAGGATGATCAGCCCCAGGCCGATACCGACGCGGCCGAGCTGGCCGACACGGGTCTGCTTGCGGGAGAGGAAGAAAATCACGCCGAGGAAAATCAGCAGCGGCGACAGCCAGGACAGGTCGAATGTCAGCACCCGGGCCATCAGTGCGGTGCCGACATCGGCGCCGAGCATGGTCGCCAGGGCCGGGGTCAGTGCCATCAGACCCTGGCCGACGAAAGAGGTCACCAGCATCGCCGTGGCGTTGCTGCTCTGCACCAGGGCCGTGACCAGGATGCCGGCGACGAAGGCCAGCGGCCGCCTGGCCATGTTCTGACCGATCACCTGGCGCAGGTTGGAGCCGTAGACCCGCAGGATGCCGGTGCGGACGATATGCGTGCCCCAGATCAGCAGGGTCACGGCGGAAAGCAGATTGAGCAGGGTCAGCATGGAGGGTCCCCTGGGTGCTGGTGCCCCAGAGGGGCAAGTTGGACATACCACGCGCCTTTCCAGAGCTTGTACTTAAGCTTTAGCCGGCTATCGGGACAAGCGCCAGCATCGCATGGTTGTCAGTGGCCATGAAATAAAACTGTCATAAATGAAAAGCAAAAAAGGGGCCACGCAGGGGCCCCTTCTTTTCTTCGGTGCGCTTCAGGTTTATTGACCCGGAACATCCTTGCGCAGTTTCACCGGATCCTGCTGGGCTTTCTTTTTCGCCATCGCAGTGCGCATCTTGATGTTGATCGCCTCGACCGCCAGGGAGAACGCCATGGCGAAGTAGACGTAGCCTTTGGGGACGTGCACGTCGAAGGCTTCGGCGATCAGCACGGTGCCGACCACGATCAGGAACGACAGCGCGAGCATCTTCAGCGACGGATGCTTGTCGATGAAGTCACCGATGGCCCGCGAGGCGAGCATCATCACCAGCACCGCGACGATGATTGCCGCGACCATCACCGGCACATGGGACACCATGCCCACGGCAGTGATCACCGAGTCGAGGGAGAACACGATGTCGATGATCGCGATCTGGATGATCGTGTAGAGGAAGTTGCCGCCCTTGCCTGCCGGGCCGTCCCCGGTTGCTTCGTCTTCGCCTTCCAGACCGTGGTAGATCTCCTGGGAGCTCTTCCACAACAGGAACAGGCCACCGAAGAACAGGATCAGGTCGCGTCCGGAGATGCCTTGGCCGAGGACCACGAACAGGTCGTCGGTCAGGCGCATGACCCAGGTGATCGACAGCAGCAGGAGGATCCGCGTGATCATCGCCAGGGCGAGACCGAAGATCCGGGTGCGCTGCTGCATGTGCTTGGGCATGCGGCTGACCAGGATCGAGATCATGATGATGTTGTCGATGCCCAGGACAATTTCCAGGGCGGTCAGGGTAAAGAAGGCAACCCAGATTTCCGGGTTGGTCAGCCAATCCATGTGTGTTCCTTTGCTCGAGTGTTGGGCCAGCCCCGCATCGTTCGCCGGGCTGGCGGTGAATCGTTATCGTTATAGACTGCCGAAGAGCGGGAATGTCCCCAACAGCAATGCGCCCACCAGTATGCACAGACACACCAGTACAGCCCATTTCAGGGTGAAGCGCTGGTGATCGCCAAATTCGATGCCGGCCAGCGCCACCAACAGATAGGTCGATGGAACCAGTGGACTCAGCAGGTGGACGGGCTGACCGACGATCGAGGCACGTGCCATTTCCACGGGGCTGATGCCGTAGTGGCTGGCGGCTTCGGCCAGTACTGGCAGCACACCATAATAGAACGCATCGTTGGACATGAAAAAGGTGAACGGCATGCTCGCCAGCGCGGTGATCACCGCCAGGTACGGGCCGAGCGCCGGCGGGATCACCGCCAGCAGGCTCTTGGACATGGCGTCGACCATGCCGGTGCCGGACAGGATGCCGGTGAAAATACCTGCTGCGAAGATCAGCCCGACCACCGCCAGCACGCTGCCGGCGTGGGCCGCGATACGGTCCTTCTGCTGTTGCAGGCAAGGATAGTTGACGATCATGGCGATACTGAACGCGACCATGAACAGCACCGGCAGCGGCAGCAGGCCGGCGATCAGCGCACACATCAGGCCCAGGGTCAGGGCGCCGTTGAACCAGATCAGTTTCGGCCGGCGTGCTTCGGGGAACTGCGAGACGCTGATTTCGCTGTGGTCGATGTCATCGCCGAGGATATGCAGCTCACCCAGGCGGGCCCGCTCGCGCTTGCCGTAGAAGTAGGCGATCAGCAGGATCGCCAGCACGCCGGCACACATCGCCGGGATCATCGGCACGAAGATGTCCGAGGGGTCGACGTGCAGCGCACTGGCGGCACGGGCGGTGGGGCCGCCCCAAGGGGTCATGTTCATTACGCCACCGGCAAGAATGATCAGCCCGGCCATGATCCGTGGGCTCATGCCGATGCGGCTGTACAACGGCAACATGGCGGCGACGCAAATCATGTAGGTGGTGGCGCCGTCACCGTCGAGCGAGACCACCAGGGCCAGCACGGCGGTGCCGACCGAAACCTTCAGCGGGTCGCCCTTGACCAGCTTGAGGATCTTGCGCACGGCCGGATCGAACAGGCCGGAGTCGATCATCAGGGCGAAATAGAGAATGGCGAACATCAGCATCACGCCGGTCGGCGCGAGCTTGGTGATGCCTTCGATCATCATCTTGCCGATGGTGGCACCGAAGCCGCCGAACAGGGCAAAGAGGATCGGTACGATGATCAGGGCGATCAGCGCGGACAGGCGCTTGGTCATGATCAGGTACATGAAGGTAATGACCATGGCGAAGCCAAGGAAAGTCAGCATGGGGAATACTCCGGGCGTAACGCGGCTAGGGAAAGGCGAAGCGGCTGGGATCAGCGCAAGGCGGGCGCGGGCGTTACGGGCGGATTTGCAGCGAACAGGCAGGTTGGGACGGACATCGGTATCACCATTGTTGTTGTTGATTGGGCCATGGCGCGCCTGCGGGGCACGCTCTGGCCGACCGGTCTGATGCCGGTGGTGAGGTGATGCTAATGGGGGAAGCTTTCAGCCAGCTTTCGTGGGCAAAGGTCAGACGGGTGGTAGAAATGGACTCATGACTGTGTCGGAACATGCCGAGCCTTGTAGGAGCAGGGCTTGCCCGCGAAGAGGCCGGTGAAATCGCCAGGGTGTCCTTTGGCTCCCCAGGTATTCCCGCCGCCTCACGGGCTCAGGGCAACTCCAGGCCGCCCGCTGCCTTGTGCAGACTGCGCAGGTGTTCGCCGACGATCTTCAGGTTGGCCTCGCTGGCTTCGATCTCGGCCTCGCGGGCCGGGTCGAGCAGCTTGCGCACTTCCTTGTCGAGGTCGCCGGTCAGACGTTGCAACTGTTGCTGGCGCTGGCTGCTCTCGGCCTCCAGGCGCTGCCATTCGCCCGGCTGCGGCAGGCCGTAACCGCCGCTGCCGAGCAATTCCGCCGGGCGGCTGAGGAAGCCGCTGTTGGCCAGGATCGCCTGTAGCGTGCGGTTGGCCTGGTCCATGCCGCCATCCTTGAGGTCACGTCCGCCGAGGTACTTCTGCTTGACCTCGTCCTGGGCCAGCAGCAGTTGTCGGCGATAACCCGCCTGCTCCAGCAGCAGCAAGGCGGCACTGGTGCGCAGGTCGGCCTGGGCGAACCAGGGGCGGCGTGCTTCAGGACGCAGGGTCAGCCAGTCCTCGACGGTGTCCTGTTTGATCGGCAGATGTTTTTTCAACACCTCGAACATCGCCTGGTAACGGTCCCGGTAGGAATCGAAGCGATAGCCCAGGCGCAGGGCTTCACGCGGGTCGTCGAGCACGCTGGTGTCGGCCAGTCCGCGGCCCTTGAGCACTTCCAGCAGGCCGTTGGGCATGATGCTGTCCAGGCCCTTGAGCTGGGCGTTGTCGGTGCCGCTGCGCAACAGCTTGAGGGTTTCGACCGCACAGTTGTTGGTCACGAAGTAATAGTTGCCGTCGTAGCTCCAGTGCATTTCGGCGGCGTGCTCGACCACTTCCTCGATTTCCCGCCGTGACAGTTTCAGCGGCACCGAGGCCAGGCTGCGCAGTTCGGTCTTGGTGTATTCGTCGATGACCTGGGCCAGTGGCAGCACGAACAGCCGCGACGGATAGGCGCCGGTCAGGCCACCCCAGGTCGAGAGTTGCACGTCGTTGACGAAGGCGCGGTAGGACAGCACCAGGTGCTGGTCCAGGTCCAGCCGACAGTCCGGCCCGCGTGGCCGGCCGGGCGCGCAGATGACCAGGCGCAGCATGCTGTGGCCCCAGCGGCTGACCCAGTTCTGGTTGGCTTCGGCCAGCAGATAGTCGACTTCGTAGACTCGCTCGGGGTCGATCTTGCCCAGGGGCGTCTTGCCGAAGTCGTTGCCGGCGTTGAGGAACGGGAAGGCTGTGGCGCAGGTGTCCTTTTTCGGCGGGGCCCAGCCGAAACGTTCCTGGTAATAGCGGTACAGTGCCGGTCGGCGACAGGCATAGGCCGGGTCGAGGAGGAAGTACTCCATGTTGACCGCGACGAACTCCTTGGGATTGGTGGTCTCGTAGATATCCGGGCTGCGTGCGATCTGTTTGTTGTGTTCTTCGCGCTGACCCCGGGTACCGACCGACTGCTGCCAGCCGGCCAGGTCCAGCAGGCGCGGGTCGTCGCTGAGGGTGAAACGACGATGGGTCTGGCCGCGGCATTGATCGGGCAGACCGACCAGGCCGGTGTTGTCGCTCTGGCGGCTGCAGCGCTGGATCAACGTGCGCTCGGCGTCGGGCCACAGGCGGGCGCGATCGTAGATATGGGTCAGTTCGTGCAAGACGGTGGCGAGCATTTCCTCGCGCACGGTGCCGTGGGGGCGGTTGGTCTTGCGGGTTGCCGCCGAACCGTCGACCAGGCCGGGCAGCAGGTTGCGGTTGAGCTCGACTTCCGAGACCAGGGATGCCTCGCCATAGGCGTTGTCCGGCATCCGGGTGGACCAGCTCATTTCGACGCGTCGGTCCAGCCGCTCGATGAAGCTGGGCGGCAAGTGCGCGATGGCCTCATCCAGCAGCGCCTGGGTGGCGCGTTGCTCGGCCGGGCTCAGGCCATCGGTCTTGAGCTGCAATTGCAGGCCGGCCTGGGCCGCGTTGCCGACAAGCAACAGCGCGCAGGCCAGCAGCCAGCCTGCCAATGGCTTCACAGTGCGAGAATGGCTTCTGCGAGGGTCTGGTCGCTGGCGTCGCGGGCTTCCGGCACCTGGGTGCGCAGGGCATTGAAGGCGGCTTCCAGTTGCGCGCCACGGATCTCGCCACGGCTGGCAACAAAACTGGCAGCGTCGTCGTGGGCTTCGCGAACCACTTTCGAGTCGCGGATCGAGGTGGTGGTGTCCGAGGTGAAGTCGATGGTGCGACCCGAGGCACGGACGATGATGTTACTGGTGGCCACCAGGGTGTGCGCCGAAGCTACGTCGGCCAGCAACAACAAGCCGAGGGTCGCGGCGATCAGAGGGGTACGCATGAAATGTCTCCGGAGACAAAAGTGACTATTGGACGAGAATTGCCTCGGCCAGTTCAAGGTCGCTTGCATGAAGTTTTGGCTGGCTGTGGCGTAACCAGTTCAAGGCCGACTCCAGCTGTGCTCCCCGCACCTGGCCGTCGCTGGCGACAAAGCTGGCGGCATCATCTCGGGCCGCCAGTATCAGTTTATGGTCGAAGGGCGCGGTGGTCACCTGACTGGTGACATAACCACTGACCACGACGCCTTGTGTCGTCATGTCGAATGCGTGGGCCTGAGTGATCCAGCTGAGGGCTATGAGCAGTAAGGATAATGAACGCATGAGTCTCGATGGCTGATTGAGCGAGTGCCAAGGCTAGCGGAATGAGCCGGCCAGGACCAGCGTGGTGCCCGTCAGATCGCCAGGATCGCCTGGGCCAGTTGTGCGTCGCTGGCCTGCAGTTGCGGGGCCTGGCGACGGATCGTGTCGAATGCGCTTTCCAGCTTCACGCCGCGGATCCGGCCATCGCTGGCGACGAAGCTGGCGGCGTCGTCGCGGGCGGCGCGCACGATCTTGTTGTCGCGCAACGACGAGGTCGCGTCGGAGGTGGTGTCAGTGGTGGCCTGGAGTGCGCCGACCACGGCATCGGTGGTCACGAGGAAACTGCTGGCATGGGCGGTGGCGGCCAGGCACAACAGGCTGGCGGTGCCGAGCAGGCGAAGACGGGACATGGTGGATCTCCTGGACAGATAGAAGAACAGTGGCCCAAGGCAGAACAGCCACTCGAGCACGTTCACCTTCAGACGCGCAGGCGGCGCTTCAGGCTACAGGTTTAGTGGTGTGGCGGTCTCGGCAATTGCCTCTGAACCGACGGATTTCGCCACGCCGGCCATTATGACCGCGATATTAGGCGTAGTTCACTCGGGGCGGGAAGCCGGGTTTGTTGCCCGGAGAGCTGTTCTAGAGCCTTTTCGTCGGATTTCACCAACTGTACTGGTTGTCTTTGAGTGTTTTTTAAATTGTACCTGTCTGGCCATTCCGGCGGGTCTGCCAGAAAATCTGCTGGCCGAAAACGACAGAACCCGTCGCGGTTTCCCGCGACGGGTTCTGTTTTTTCAATTCGGGTGCTGGCAGTGGACCCGTAGGGTCAGGGCCAGCGGGCGCTTAGCGCCAGAACGGCTTGCTCAACTCTTCGTAGCGCTGTGCTTCGCTGATACCAGCGTCGGCCAGCAGGCGTGCATCCAGACGAGCCAGTTGATGACGGCTGGCGATACGGCGCTGCCACAGCATCAGGTTGGCCAGAACGCGCAGAGGCAGGGAAGCCTTGGCTTCGGTAGCGGTGTTTTCGTAGAACAGTTCGGAACTGAGTGTACGTTCCATGGTTGACATCCTTCCGCTTATGGCGGGATTAGGGAGTGGTTTAACTTCGACTGATGCCAATGATCCTCTCATTTGCCTAGCCTCTCTAGATACAGTTCACCTGTATTGTGAGGGACCAGTTAACTGTTTATAGGGGCTGTACTGCTCTGAATTGAGGCAACTGTACCTGTCTGCACTTTATTGGTGCAATTTTGCGCGGATGAGGGTGTTTCGAGGGAGGTCGGCGGGAAAAGTGACCGGTACAGCAGTACAGTTTTTTCAGGTTTGTAGGGATAGGCTCGCCCGCTGACGAAACTGTGTTGCCGTCAGCGGGGAACTGTTTCAATCAATCGACGAGCATTTTCCCGGTTTCTTCCAGGTTCATGTGCCAGCTCAGTGCTTCGCGCAGGATGTGCGGAGTGTGGCCACCCAGCGCGCAGGCGCGTTCAAAGTAGTCATTGAGTGCGGCGCGGTATTGCGGATGCACACAATTGTCGATAACTGCCCTCGCCCGTTCCCGTGGCGCCAGGCCGCGCAGGTCGGCGAGGCCGATCTCGGTGACAAGGATGTCGACGTCATGCTCGGTGTGATCGACGTGGCTGACCATCGGCACCACGCTGGAGATGGCGCCACCCTTGGCGATCGACTTGGTGACGAAGATCGCCAGGTGCGCGTTGCGGGCGAAGTCTCCGGAGCCGCCGATACCATTCATCATCCGCGTGCCGCAGACATGGGTGGAGTTGACGTTGCCGTACAGGTCGAACTCCAGGGCGGTGTTGATGCCGATGATGCCCAGGCGACGGACCACTTCGGGGTGATTGGAGATTTCCTGCGGACGAAGCACCAGCTTCTCTTTATAGCGCTCCAGGTTGCCGAACACGTCGCTGTTACGGCGGCTCGACAAGGTGATCGAGCTGCCGGAGGCGAAGGACAGCTTGCCGGCGTCGATCAGGTCGAAGGTCGAGTCCTGCAGTACCTCGGAATACATGGTCAGGTCTTCGAACGGCGAGTCGATCAGGCCGCACATCACCGCGTTGGCGATATTGCCGATGCCCGCCTGCAGCGGGCCGAGCTTGTTGGTCATGCGACCGTCAGCCACTTCTTCTTTAAGGAAGGCGATCAGGTGGTTGGCGATGGCCTGGGTGTCGCTGTCTGGCGGGGTCACGGTGGACGGCGAGTCGGGTTGCTCGGTGATGACGATGGCGACGATCTTGGCCGGGTCGATCGGGATCGCCGTGCTGCCGATGCGGTCGTCGACCTTGACCAGTGGGATCGGCGTGCGGGTTGGGCGATAGCTGGGGATATAGATGTCGTGCAGGCCTTCCAGGTTCGGATTGTGCGCCAGGTTGATCTCGATGATCACCTGCTTGGCGAAGATCGCGAAGCTGGCCGAGTTGCCCACCGAGGTAGTCGGCACGATATGCCCTTCTTCGGTGATCGCCACGGCTTCGATGACTGCCAGGTCCGGCAGCTTGAGTTGCTTGTTGCGCAACTGCTCGACGGTTTCCGACAGGTGCTGGTCGATGAACATCACCTCGCCGGCGTTGATCGCCTTGCGCAGGGTGCTGTCGACCTGGAACGGCATGCGGCGTGACAGCACGCCGGCTTCGGTGAGTTGCTTGTCGAGATCGTTGCCCAGGCTGGCGCCGGTCATCAGGGTGATTTTCAGCGGCTGCAGCCTGGCGCGTTCGGCCAGTGCATGGGGCACGGCCTTGGCTTCGCCGGCGCGGGTGAAACCGCTCATGCCGACGGTCATGCCGTCCTGGATCAGTGCGGCAGCGTCAGCCGCGCTCATCACCTTACTGGAAAGAGAAGGCAAGCGAATACGATCACGGTACATGGATTTTTATCTCGGGCAACGGAGGCAAGGTGCGCAGTCTAGAGGTTTCGAAAAGTTTCGCCGCGCGACCAAGGTCGAATGCCGTCCCTTGAATCAGAGCCTTTGGTCGGTTTTTCGCGGGCAAAGAAAAGCCCCAACCTACCTCAGGATGGGGCTTTGGGTATTGCGCTGGGGCAAGGTTTATTCGACGGCCTTGACCATGTCTTCGATAACTTTCTTCGCGTCGCCGAAGACCATCATGGTCTTGTCGAGGTAGAACAGTTCGTTGTCCAGGCCTGCGTAGCCGCTGGCCATCGAGCGCTTGTTGACGATGATGGTCTTGGCCTTGAAGGCCTCGAGGATCGGCATGCCGGCAATCGGCGACTTCGGATCGTTCTTCGCCGCCGGGTTGACCACGTCGTTGGCCCCCAGTACCAGCACCACATCGGCCTGGCCGAACTCGGAGTTGATGTCCTCCATCTCGAACACCTGGTCGTAAGGCACCTCGGCCTCGGCCAGCAGCACGTTCATGTGCCCGGGCATACGACCGGCAACCGGGTGGATGGCGTACTTCACGGTGACGCCCCGGTGGGTCAGTTTTTCCGTCAGTTCCTTCAGCGCGTGCTGGGCACGGGCCACCGCCAGGCCGTAGCCGGGCACGATGATCACGGTGTCGGCGTTGGTCAGCAGGAAGGTCGCGTCGTCGGCCGAGCCGGATTTCACCGGCCGCGCCTCTTTCGAACCCGCCGGGCCGCCGGCATCCGGCGCATTGCCGAACCCGCCGAGCAGTACGTTGAAGAACGAACGGTTCATCGCCTTGCACATGATGTACGAGAGGATCGCACCGGACGAACCCACCAGGGAGCCGGCGATGATCAGCATCGAGTTGTTCAGCGAGAAGCCGATCCCCGCCGCCGCCCAGCCGGAGTAGCTGTTGAGCATCGACACCACCACCGGCATGTCGGCGCCGCCGATCGGGATGATGATCAGCACGCCGAGCACGAAGGCCAATGCCAGCATCAGGGCGAAGGCCGTCAGGTTGCCGGTGAACATGAACGTCAGGCCCAGGCCGAGTGTCGCCAGGCCCAGCAGCAGGTTCAGCTTGTGCTGCCCGCCAAACTGTACCGGTGCGCCCTGGAACAGGCGGAACTTGTACTTGCCCGAGAGTTTGCCGAAGGCGATCACCGAACCGGAGAAGGTAATGGCACCAATCGCAGCGCCGAGGAACAGTTCCAGGCGGTTACCCGCCGGAATCGAGTCACCCAGCTGTTTGACGATACCCAGCGACTGCGGCTCGACCACCGCCGCAATGGCGATGAACACCGCCGCCAGGCCGATCATGCTGTGCATGAACGCCACCAGCTCGGGCATCTTGGTCATTTCCACGCGCTTGGCCATGATCGAGCCGGCGCTACCGCCAATCAGCAGGCCGACGATCACATAGCCGATACCGCTGACTGCCAGCTCGGAGCCGAGCTTGAACACCAGGCCGACCGTGGTGGCGATCGCCAGGGCCATGCCGAGCATGCCGAACAGGTTGCCGCGACGCGACGTGGTCGGGTGCGAAAGGCCCTTGAGGGCCTGGATGAAGCAGACCGACGCGATCAGGTAGAGCGTCGTTACCAGGTTCATGCTCATGACTTGGGAGCCTCTTCTTTTACGGCTTTCGGGGCTTTTTTCTTGAACATCTCAAGCATGCGGCGCGTCACCAGGAAGCCGCCGAACACGTTGACCGCCGCCAGGGCCACGGCCAGGGTGCCCATGATCTTGCCCAGCGGGGTCACGGTCAGGGCGGCGGCGAGCATGGCGCCGACGATCACGATCGCCGAGATGGCGTTGGTCACCGCCATCAGCGGCGTATGTAGCGCGGGTGTGACGTTCCAGACCACGTGGTAACCGACATAGATCGCCAGCACGAAGATGATCAGGTTGTAGATACCGGGGGAGATAAGCTCTTCCATCTTCTGAATCCTCTGCTCAGGCGTTTTTGCGGATGACCTGGCCGTCGCGGCACATCAGGCACGCGGCGACGATGTCGTCTTCAAGGTTCACTTCGAACTGTTTTTCCTTGTTGAAGACCAGCTTCAGGAAATCCAGCAGGTTGCGCGCATACAGTGCCGAAGCATCGGCGGCGACTTCGCCGGCGAGGTTGGTCGGTCCGACGATGGTCACGCCGTGGGCTACCACCACCTGGTCGGCGACGGTCAGCGGGCAGTTACCACCCTGGGCGGCGGCGAGGTCGACGACCACCGAGCCGGGTTTCATCTGCGCAACGGTCTCCGCGCTCAACAGCACCGGTGCTTTGCGCCCCGGGATCAGGGCGGTGGTGATGACGATATCGGCCTGTTTTGCCCGCTCGTGCACGGCTGCGGCCTGCCGCTGCATCCAACTGGCCGGCATGGGGCGGGCGTAGCCGCCGACGCCGACTGCGCATTCACGTTCCTCGTCGGTTTCGTACGGCACGTCGACGAATTTCGCACCCAGGGATTCGATCTGTTCCTTAACCGCTGGGCGTACGTCCGAGGCTTCGATCACCGCGCCCAGGCGCTTGGCGGTCGCGATGGCCTGCAGTCCCGCTACGCCGGCACCGAGGATCAGCACGCGGGCCGCTTTCACGGTACCGGCGGCGGTCATCAGCATCGGCATGAAGCGCGGGTAATGGTGAGCGGCCAGCAACACCGCCTTGTAGCCGGCAATGTTGGCCTGGGACGAGAGCACATCGAGGCTTTGCGCGCGCGAGGTGCGCGGCGCGGCTTCCAGGGCAAAGGCCGTAATACCCTGGGCGGCCAGCTTGGCGATGATTTCATTGCTGAAGGGGTTGAGCATGCCCACCAGTACGGTGCCGGGCCTGATCAGCGCCAGTTCGTCGTCGCTGGGGGCCACCACCTTGAGCACAAGCTCGGCGCCAAAGGCTTCGGTCGCGCTGCCAATACTGGCGCCCGCCGCCTCATAGGCACTGTCGATGACGCTGGCACGTAAGCCGGCGCCGCTTTGAACAGTGACCGTATGGCCTTGGCCGACTAACTTCTTGATGGTTTCCGGAGTTGCAGCAACCCGAGTCTCACCGGTCTGGGTTTCGAGGGGAACACCAATGTGCACGTCAAATCTCCTGCGTGATCTTTTTTTATAAGAAGGCCAGCGCACACGAGGGGTGCATCTGGAGCGGCCGATCAGCACGATCCCGCCATTTTCGAGGCGGGGCGCGGCATTTTGCAGGCGAAAAACACACCCTTCAAGAGATTATGAAGGGTGACGTAAAATTAACTACAAGTCACCCTGTGACCGAATGACGCACTGAAGGGGCTGAAACCAGTAAAATAGAGGCCTGCAAAGGGTTTTGACAGGAATTTGGAAAATTTTGTATCGGCGACGTGAATAGCCCGACATTGCACGAGAAATTGCCTGTAACCCTTAAGTTCAGGTACTTTCGTACCGAATTGGCAAGGTTTTAGACAGTTTGTGCAAAAGCGACATATTGTTATGTCTGTAGGGTTTATGAGTATTTGACTACCAGGTCAATTATTGCTGTAGGCCTTTAATTCAGAAGGCTGTAGCTTTGTGCCTGGGTTACCAGCCAGTCGCGAAAAGCCCGCAGGGACGCTGATTCGACTTTTCGCTCGGGAATCATCAGGTAATAGGCCTTGATGCTGGAGAGTGCGCTGGGGTTGGCGATCACCAAGCGTTTTTCCGCCAATTCTCGTTGAATCAGGAACGGTGGAATCAGCGCGACTCCCATCTCATGCATGGCTGCCTGGGCCAGCATGGAGAAGAGTTCATAGCGTGGGCCTGTCAGGTCGCGAGGGATATTCAGCCCCTGGGCGTTGAACCATTGGCGCCAGGCGTAGGGGCGTGTGGTCTGCTGCAGCAGCGGCAACTCGGCGATCTCTGCCGCGCTCAGGCTCGTCCGGTTGTCCAGCAGGGCCGGGCTGCACACCGGCATCGGGTTTTCGCCCATCAGTCGATGGGACTCGGTGCCCGACCAGTCGGCGTCGCCGAAGTAGATGGCAGCGTCGAAATCGGTATCAGCGAACAGGAACGGCCGGGTGCGGTTGGTCAGGTTGACCGTGACTTCCGGATGCTTGTGTTGGAAATCCTTTAGCCGCGGCAGCAGCCACTGGGTGCCAAAGGTCGGTACCACGGCCAGCTCGATCACATTGGCGCCCTGCTGGCCCATGACCGACAGGGTGTCGCGCTCGACCGCGTCCAGTTGCGTGGTGACCCGGCGACTGTAGGAAAGCCCTGCTTCGGTCAGCTTCACACCGCGTCTGGAGCGTCGGAACAGTTCGACGCCGAGGAACTCTTCCAGGCTGGCAATCTGTCGGCAGATTGCTCCTTGGGTGAGTGAAAGCTCGACCGCAGCCTTGGTAAAGCTCTCATGGCGGGCGGCGGCTTCGAAGCTGATCAGCGCGGCGGTACTGGGGATTTTCCTGCGCATGTACGGCAATCTCACTAAAGGTGCTGGAATAAGGCGATCAGTAAGCTTTCGGAGTGAGAAATTAGCACAACAGCATGCAAAATCCTCGTTTGCCCGATGGCCCGGCGGCGCCTAGGATCAATCCACGATATTTGACCTGTTTTGCGAGGATTCTCTGATGGGCGCTAAAGCTAGCTTCAACTGGATCGATCCGCTGCTGCTGGATCAACAGCTCACTGAAGAGGAGCGGATGATTCGTGACACCGCTGAGCAGTTCGCCCAGGACAAGCTCGCGCCACGGGTGCTCGAAGCCTTCCGCCATGAGCGGACCGACCCGGCGATCTTTCGCGAAATGGGTGAAGTCGGTTTGTTGGGTGCGACCATTCCGGTCGAGTACGGTGGCAGTGGCCTGAATTATGTCAGCTATGGCCTGATTGCCCGTGAGGTGGAACGCGTCGATTCGGGCTATCGCTCGATGATGAGTGTGCAGTCGTCGCTGGTGATGGTGCCGATCAACGAGTTCGGTACCGAGGCACAGAAGCAGAAGTACCTGCCCAAGCTGGCGACTGGCGAGTGGATTGGCTGCTTTGGCCTGACCGAGCCGAACCATGGTTCCGATCCAGGAGCGATGATTACCCGTGCACGCAAGGTCGACGGCGGCTACAGCCTGACCGGCAGCAAGATGTGGATCACCAACAGCCCGATCGCCGATGTATTCGTGGTCTGGGCCAAGGACGATGCCGGCGATATTCGCGGTTTCGTACTGGAGAAGGGCTGGAAAGGCCTGAATGCTCCGGCGATTCACGGCAAGGTCGGCCTGCGCGCCTCGATTACCGGGGAGATCGTCATGGACAACGTGTTTGTGCCTGAAGAGAACATCTTCCCGGATGTGCGTGGCCTGAAGGGGCCGTTCACTTGTCTCAACTCTGCCCGTTATGGCATCTCCTGGGGCGCGCTGGGGGCTGCCGAGTTCTGCTGGCACACCGCTCGCCAGTACACTCTGGATCGCCAGCAGTTCGGGCGGCCACTGGCAGCCACCCAGTTGATTCAGAAGAAGCTGGCCGACATGCAGACCGAGATCACCCTCGCCCTCCAGGGCTGCCTGCGCCTGGGACGGATGAAGGACGAGGGCACGGCGGCGGTGGAAATCACTTCGATCATGAAGCGCAACTCCTGCGGCAAGTCCCTGGACATTGCCCGCATGGCGCGGGACATGCTCGGCGGCAACGGTATTTCCGACGAGTTCGGGGTCGCCCGTCACCTGGTCAACCTGGAGGTGGTGAACACCTATGAAGGTACCCACGATGTGCATGCTCTGATTCTCGGGCGTGCGCAAACCGGCCTCCAGGCGTTCTATTAATAGGAACTCGGCTCATGGGCGCGCTTTCGCATTTGCGGGTATTGGATTTGTCGCGGGTATTGGCCGGGCCTTGGTGCGGCCAGATCCTTGCGGATCTGGGGGCCGAGGTGATCAAGGTCGAGCGCCCCGGTAACGGTGATGACACGCGTGCCTGGGGGCCGCCCTTCCTCAAGGACGCCCGTGGTGAGAATACCAGCGAGGCGGCCTATTACCTGTCGGCCAACCGCAACAAGCAATCGGTCACCATCGACTTCACTCGGCCCGAGGGCCAGCGCCTGGTGCGCGAGCTGGCGATGAAGTCGGACATCCTGATCGAGAACTTCAAGGTGGGCGGGCTGGCGGCCTATGGATTGGACTATGAGTCGCTCAAGGTGCTGAACCCGGACCTGATCTATTGCTCGATCACCGGCTTTGGCCAGCACGGCCCCTACGCCAAGCGTGCCGGCTACGACTTCATGATCCAGGGGCTGGGTGGCCTGATGAGCCTGACCGGCAAACCGGAGGGTGATGAAGGCGCCGGGCCGGTGAAGGTCGGCGTGGCCCTGACCGACATCCTCACCGGGCTTTATTCAACCGTGGCAATCCTGGCCGCCCTCGCCCATCGGGATCGGGATGGCGGGGGACAGCACATCGACATGGCCCTGCTGGACGTCCAGGTGGCGTGCCTGGCCAACCAGGCGATGAACTACCTGACCTCCGGGGTGGCGCCGAAGCGCCTGGGCAATGCCCACCCGAACATCGTGCCCTACCAGGACTTCCCTACCGCCGATGGCGACTTCATCCTGACGGTGGGTAACGACGGGCAGTTCCGCAAGTTTGCCGAGGTGGCGGGCCAGCCGCAGTGGGCGGATGATCCGCGGTTTGCCAGCAATAGCGCCAGGGTGGCCAATCGTGCGGTGCTGATTCCGCTGATCCGCCAGGCGACTGTCTTCAAGACAACGGCCGAGTGGGTGGCGCAGTTGGAGCGGGTGGGAGTGCCGTGTGGGCCGATCAATGATCTGTCGCAGGTATTCGCCGATCCCCAGGTAAAGGCACGGGGCCTGGCTATCGAGCTGCCCCATGCGCTGGCTGGGCATGTACCGCAGGTGGCGAGCCCTATCCGGCTTTCCGAAACGCCGGTGGAGTATCGCAATGCGCCTCCTCTATTAGGAGAGCATACGCAGGAGGTTCTGCAGCGGGTATTGAGCCTGAGCCCGGATGCGGTTGCGGCATTGCGTGAGGCCGGGGTGCTCTAGGTGCCCTGCTCTCTTCCTGTTAATAGTCAGACCCTGTTCTCTCTGCGCGCCGGCTCCTATAAGGAAGGGGCATAGGGTTTCTGGCCTTTATGACAGAAATCTGAAAATAACGGTTGACGCTCGCTGTCAGGGGCCTATAATTCGCCCCACTTCCGGCGCAGCCAGAACGGAAAACTCCTTGAGATTCAATGAGTTATCTAGTTTCAGGCCGTGC